>ERZ650309.130-NODE-130-length-36819-cov-9.058508_pt1 | contig 36819 bp, 39 predicted proteins | sample MGYA00376245_ERZ650309 | MGnify/ENA primary metagenome ERZ650309 (study PRJEB26733, sample SAMN07839294) | wastewater metagenome | biome: urban; feature: wastewater treatment plant; material: waste water | place: USA: North Carolina | collected 2016-04-26 ... | reverse complement strand
ATGCACGGTCACGGTTAGCATGTTGTGAACGCTCATTTTGACACGCAACCACTGTACCTGTTGGAATGTGAGTTAAACGCACCGCAGAGTCAGTTTTGTTAATATGCTGACCACCCGCACCACTGGCACGATAGGTATCAGTGCGCACATCGGCAGGATTGATTTCAATTTCAATATTGTCGTCCACTTCTGGCGAGATAAACACTGCGGCAAACGAAGTATGACGGCCATTGCCTGAGTCAAATGGCGACTTTCTAACTAAACGATGCACCCCAGTTTCGGTACGCAACCAACCAAAGGCATAATCGCCTTCAACGCGAATCGTGGCACTTTTAATGCCTGCAATTTCGCCATCGGAGACTTCCATCAATTCGCCTTTAAAGCCATGACGTTCAATCCAGCGTAAATACATACGCAACAACATCCCTGCCCAGTCTTGTGCTTCTGTGCCACCCGAACCAAATTGAATATCAACGAAGCAATTATTAGCATCCATTTCACCACTAAACATACGGCGAAATTCTAAGTCAGCCACCAGTTTTTCGGCACTGGCCAACTCGGCTTTCACGTCTTCGAGTAGGCTTTCGTCATCAGCTTCTACGGCTAAATCAAGCATCGCTTGAGCATCTGCCACTTGGGTATCTAACTTATCCAAAACACCCACACTATTTTCTAGGGCAGAACGTTCTTTACCTAAGGCTTGGGCGTGTTCGGGATTATTCCATACGGCAGGATCTTCGAGCTCACGCATCACTTCTTCGAGGCGTTCTTTTTTTAGCTCATAGTCAAAGATACCCCCTAAGCGTTTCACCACGCTCAGTAAGGTCTTTTATGTGTTTGAGATAGGGATTGATTTCCATGACGGTTTTACAGCTACATGACCAATGAAAGGCGCGAATTGTAGCAAAGTTTGGGGGGGAAGGCGAAGGGTTTTGGGATTGCTGCAATAACCTAAAACTGTACTATTTCTTGCTCAATAGGACGTTCATGCGGTGTAAAATCCATCTTTGTTAACCCTATTGCTTGAAATTGTGTGTAATAATGTGCCTAAATTCTATTGCCATTCATCTTTTAGGTGATATTTGCCAATAATTTGGCTCTGGGCAATGTATCTGATAGCCTCTATTACCAATTCCCTGCACAAATTTAATAAAAAAAACCACCTCAATTTTATAATTATCAAGCTCCACTAAAAATATAGCCTTGTCCTTGCCTGTAGTCTTTTCATTTTTAGCGTGGTAGTAATAATCTTTATCAATAACGCCTTTTTTGGGAGGCTCTAACAAGCTAACTTTGGCAGTATTCCAATCTCTTATTTTTTTATCTTTTGTAAATTTGAAAACATAATCATCAGCCGCAGCAGGCGCAAATACGGAGTATTCAGCACTTTTATCGTTAATATCTATTTTTTGCTGTGGAATAAGTTGGCATACACCAATACTATTTGTTGAGTTTTTATCTGCTTTGACTATCACTCCCTCATCAAACCCTGCATAAACCACACTCGCGGCACACAGTAAAAAAGCACAAAGTAACTTTTTCATATTTTTTCTGTCCTTAAATATTTTCAAAACTTGCTCTAATATCGGCTATGGTAATAAAAAGTTTGTTAGGCGCATCGTTAAATGCCGTAAAACCATATTTTTGATAAAACTGTTTTACGCCATCTTTAGCATCAACAATCACTAGTGGAAAACCCACACTATCACTAACATCTAAAAGTTTTTTTAGTGCATCTATCAATAACCACTCACCAAAACCTTGATTTTTATAGCGTACATCAACTGCTAAACGAGCAATTAAACCGCCAGAATTTGAAGATTGATGTCGTTTTTGTAATGTTTCGGGTAAGGCTTTTATATCTATTGGTGTCATGGTGAGCGTATAAAAACCAACAATTTGAGCATCATTATGCGCATCTTCAAGCACAAAAGTTCTAGTATTGTCTTTTTTAGCCTGTTGACTTGCCATAACCTTTAAATAGTTATTTAAGGTCTCAATACCACAATCAAAACCATTTCTGTTATGTTTGGTTTTGTCTAACAGTACCGTTTTCATTGTGAACGCGCTTGATAACGTGCAGCCGCCGCTTTGAGATGCTGATTGGCTCTTGGCGGTCTATCTAAAGCATCCATCAGTAGCATTGCATCTTTTTCTGTTAGCCTTAACACTTGTTCTTGTTCAATAATTTGCTTCGCTTTTTCAATCGCTGCATTGAGTACAAATGAGTTAATACTCGCTATGCCTGAAATAGCAGCGGCCTGACTGAGCAACTGTTGAGTATCAATATCAACACGTGCTGTAATTCTTGGTAATGCTGTTGCCATATTTTATACCTCACGTGCCAAAATGGCACATCAGCCATTATCTCGCTAAATGCCGTAAATATCAACTAGCACACTTTTTACTCCACCACTCGCCAATAATCCACCTTCAACTGCAAACGGCTTTTATTTCTAAAGGTATTCACATCTAAACGATATGCCAAAAACAACTTCTGAGTTTGTGCTGACCATTGACGCATATCCACATTAAAAGCAATCGCTTCTAAATCTTCACCCGTCACAGGATGTTTTAACAACCATTTTAAGTGTTTTTCCTTTAACACCGTAAAATCACGCAACTCAAACTCGCCTTCAAAAATCGGCTCAGGAAAGGCTTGTCCCCACGGGCCACTGTGGCGCAATAATTGTGCTAATTCCAAATTAATGTCTTGGGCAGCTAATTCACCATCGGTCAAAATGGTTGCCGTTAAATGTTCTTCGGTGGCTTGCTCAGCAATCACTTGGCTAAACGCTTGTTGAAAAGCCTCAAAATTAGCGCGTGGAATGGTCATGCCTGCGGCCATCGCATGACCACCAAAATAACTGACCAATCCTGCATGACGTACCGTAACTAATTCAATGGCATCACGAATATGAATACCCTGAATTGACCGTGCCGAGCCTTTAATTAAATCGCTCTGCTCATCGACAGGCGCAAAAACAATCGAAGGTCGATGAAACTTTTCTTTTAAACGCCCTGCGACAATGCCAATGACACCCTGATGCCAAGAAGCATCAAATAAGACAATCGCAGGTGGCAAATTCTCTTCATTAAAATTAAGTTGTTGCATGGTTGCTAAGGCTTGCTGCTGCATATCCCCTTCAATGCTACGTCGTTCAATATTTAAGTCATCTAATTCTTGGGCATATTGTTGGGCTAATATCGGTGAATCTGCCAACAAACACTCAATGCCATGCGACATATCATCCAAACGCCCTGCGGCATTAAGGCGTGGTGCAACGGCAAAGGCTAAATCTTCGGCTTGAATGGTTTCGCGTTCACGTTTTGCCACTGCCAATAAGGCTTTAATACCTTCTCGACATTGCCCTGCTCTAATTCGCTCCAAACCTTGCGCCACTAAAATACGGTTATTGTCATCCAAAGCCACCACATCAGCGACCGTTCCCAACGCAACAATATCCAAAAAATCGCTCATTCGGGGCATGGGTCTGTTGTTAAACCAACCTATACTTTTAAGATGGGTACACAAGGCCGCCATGACATAAAAAGCCACACCTACCCCTGCAATGCTTTTACTCGGAAAAGGGCAATTGGCTTGATTTGGATTGATAATCGCATCGGCATCAGGCAGTTGTTTGCCTGTTAAATGATGGTCGGTAATCAGAACTTTTACGCCTGCTTGTTTGGCACGCTCTACGCCTTCACGGCTAGAAATCCCATTATCCACGGTAATAATCAGTTGCGGATTTTTTTCGCTTAAAGCGACTTCAACAATTTCGGGCGTTAAGCCATAACCAAACTTAAAACGATTTGGTACTAAATAATCAACAGAGTTTGCGCCCATCGCACGCAAGGCTAACACCACCACACTGGTACTGGTTGCGCCATCGGCATCAAAATCACCGACAATTAAAATGCGTTGTTGCTGTTGTAAAGCCTGAGTAAGTAAGGCTAAGGCTTGAGGCATTCCTAATAATTGTTCTGGTCGTGCTAAGGTTTTTAGCTGATGTTGCACTTGCTGTGGATGTTGTATTCCACGTGCGGCATAAACTCGCGCTAAAACAGGATGCAAATGTTGAAGACTATCGGAGATAGGAGGAATGGGACGTTGTTTAATAAGTTTGGTCATACATTAAAAGTCGCTAGATATTGTTAGGCTGCGTATTGGCTAATGTTGTTATCGTGATAAGTCACTTTATTATTTGCAGTTAGCGTGATTAAGCCAAGCTCTAGCAACTGATTAAATGAACTTTCGGCAGCATTCAGGTCTTGACCATAATATGAGCGTAAACTATTTAATAAGCTCGTTGGGCTACTTGGCCTATTTTTTTGCTGTATGATTAATTTTTGACAATAACCTTTTAAGGTTGTTTCTTTAATGTTTACAATCGTTGTCGTCACTTCTTCTTTTTTTAAACTAATACGCTCTGCTGTTCGACCATAACTTTTGAGTAATTTGATGGTATGGTCTAAATCGGCATCATCTGACACAATAACAAAATGGGTGTTTTTGGGCTGCTCAGCCATTAGCATACCTGCCAAAAAACAAATACCAAAATCAGCGGCGTTTTTACCTGTATTGGGCATTTTGATAATTTTTAATCGGTGTTGATTAATCATTTCGTTGAGTGGCATTAACCAATCTAAGGGAATTTTTGCACCAGTTTGGGCATAACAAATAATGACTTGCTGATATTGCTCTAAGTCTTTAAGTAGTACACTTAATTGACTAGGACAATTCTCCAAGTCTATCAACAGAATTTGTGTCTGATTAACAGTGGGCAATAACGTACTATCCATCAAATCTTTCCTTTTATTTTGACAGTATTTGTTGATTACTAAAGAATTGATTATCTATTTCTAGTAATTCAATATTTTTTAATTTTTTGACACCAATCCCACACTCAATCATCATTTCAACTAATTCAACACCATCTATTAAACGCACATCATACATATTTAGGCTTTTAACATATTCCTCTGCACCTTCAGTAAACTTAGATGTTGTCATAAACACACCAATTTTTGCACGATGTGGGTCTAATGCACCTACAAAACGTTGAACCTCTGGACGTTGCACAGAATTTGTGGTGTATCTTTTTGACTGTACATAATGAATAACTTTACCGCGAATACGGTCATATTTAGTCACAATACCATCAATACCGCCATCTCCAGATTGACCTTGTTGTGTGAGATGTTTTCTAAACTCTTCTAGTGGCTGGCCTTCATAAAGCAAATGCCCCAAAATCAATACCGATAGTTCTTCAAATTGTTTCGGGCTAATACTCTTTACTTTAGACAATAATTCTTCACGGAGCTTTTTATGCTGCTCTGTTATTAGATGAGAAATATCACTATTCGAAAATTGTTTGTCTTGTTTTTTGGGCTCAGGCTTATTATCTGCTAACAAATTAACACAGCGATTAATTGCTGATGCTACCGTCACCTTATTTAGTACACTTGTACTAACATCTTCTTTTCTCATATCATAAACATTAAAAAACCTAATTCTCTTATTTATTTCATTATCAAACTGTTTCAAAAATTCATCAGCTTGATGCAAAATGCGATGTCTTTTTGAATCTTCTGCTAATTCAGATAGATACTCTGCATCATCATATTTTTGCTCATAGCGTTGGTTAATACGTATTGTCACTTGATAGTTAATAAAATTTACAAAACTTGAGTGTTCCATCAATTCTAAAAAAGAAATCTCATTTAGTTTTAAGCTTTTCTTCTTGTTTAAAAAATCAATGCCTTTATTGCTAATGGTAAATGGAATACTCACGCCTCTACGCTCTGCAGACAAAAGCTCTGCCTCTTGCAGCATTTTTCTTGCCAAAGAAACCAAATATTTTAAAGAGTCTTGATGGTAGGGCGGTAACTCTGACTTAAACACACTTTTGAGATGTGTCAACGCACGTCCCTCATTAAAACGCATCTCGTTTTCTGCTTCCAACAATAACTCATATAAAATTCGCTCAAATGCTGGATAATTCATTAATACTCCTTAACTATAAAATTATTGCTATTGATAATAACAATATTACCATCAGACTATCGGAGATAGGGGTAATGGGACGTTGTTTAATAAGTTTGGTCATGGTAGATGTTTAATTCTGCTTTTTAATTTATCGTAAACCTCATTGTTCTCACGTTTACCTATGATTAAAACTAATACAGTAATTTCACCATCGTTTACTTCATAAGCTAAACGATAACCTACTGTGCGTAATTTAATTTTGTATACCGATTCATAACCACTGAGTTTATCGACTGGGACTTTTGGATTTTCTAAACGCTCTAATAACTTTTTCTTAAATTGTGTTTGAATGACGGGCGCAAGTTTTTGCCACTCTTTCCATGCACTAGGCAAAAACTTTAATTTATAAGTCATCTATATTTACCTCAATCGCTTGAGATTTTTCATGCTGACGAGCTGTAATTAACTGTGTTAATTGATAATCATCCAATAACTCCATCAGCTTTTCATAAGTTTCAGCCGCCAACAAATAGGCCGCAGGTTTGTTGTGGTTAAGCACAGCTACAGGTAAACCTTCCGCCTGCTCTAAAATAGCCGTTGGATTACGTTTTAATTCCGAAATGCTCACCGAATGCGCTGCAAGAATTTGATTCATAATTTATCTCTTAAATAAGCTCTGTTTTTAATACTAATTTAGATATTTATAATAGATTTTCGCTCAAAAAAAAAGCCTCATCAAGTTAGATGAGGCTTTTATTAACCCATATAGAACTGAGACTGCTTATTTAGCAGCCCTGTCGCATATAGCCAACATTACAATCCCATAGACTGCAAAATACTATCACGCACTTGGTCTAAAGTGGCATCAATGGTTTTTAATACAGCGGTATTATTACATTGAGCAATTGCGGTATCTGGGTCTTTTAAGCCATTACCTGTTAAGGTACAAACAATGGTTGAACCCTCTGGAATACGGCCACTTTTAATGTCACGAATCGCACCACCAATGGAGGCGGCAGAAGCAGGCTCACAGAAAATCCCTTCATACATCGCTAATTGACGTTGCATATCCAAAATTTCTTGGTCGCTTAATTCATCAAACCAACCACCAGATTCTTCTTGGACTTTTAAGGCTTGTGCCCAGCTTTGTGGATTACCAATACGAATCGCGGTAGCAACAGTTTCAGGATTTTTTACCGCTTCGCCACGCATAAATGGTGCAGAACCTGCAGCTTGATAACCAATCATTTTTGGACGGCTACCATTCATTGGGCCACCTGTAAAACGGCAATGACCATTACAGAAAGAACAAGAATCAGTTGGCTTGTGACCTGCTGGCGTGGAGTATTCGCAATAACCAATCCAATGCGCAGTAATGTTACCTGCGTTACCAACTGGCAAACAATGATAATCAGGCGCACGACCTAACTCTTCCACAATTTCAAAGGCAGCGGTTTTTTGACCTTGTAAACGATACGGATTCACTGAGTTAACAATCGTGACGGGCGCTTGGCTAGCCACTTGTTTGACCAACTCCATGCCATCATCAAAATTACCACGAATTTGTAAGGTAATCGCGCCATACATCATAGCTTGAGCTAATTTACCCATGGCAATTTTGCCTTCTGGAATTAACACAAACGCTTTAATGCCAGCACGTGCAGCATAAGCAGCGGCAGCAGCAGAGGTATTACCTGTAGAAGCACAAATAATGGCTTGGCTACCCTCTTCAACCGCTTTCGTCACCGCCATGGTCATACCACGGTCTTTAAAAGAACCCGTTGGATTTAAGCCTTCATATTTGACATAAATATCAACATCTTTGCCAATGAGCTTGGGAATATTTTTTAAACGAATTAAGGGTGTATTACCTTCACCTAAAGAAATAATACGGGTATCGTCAGAAATAGGTAAATAATCACGGTATCTATTAATTAAACCTGTGTAGCGCATAATTTTCTCTCTACAAAAACATCTACTCTCACTCGTTGAGCGAGAGGTCGGGAATGGGTTAAGCATCTAAGGCTTCTAAACGAACACGCACCACAGGTGCAACAATATCAGCTAAAGCTTCTAAACCACCAATGGCACGATTCATTTCGCGCTCAATGACAGGCTTAGTTAAAATAATCACAGGTACTGTACCTGCTTCATGAGCAGGTTTTTGTAAAATGGCTTCGATACTGATGCCATTTTCACTCAAAATACGCGTCACATCGGCCAATACACCCGATTTATCATTAGCTTGTAAACGTAAATAATAAGCAGTTTTTACCGCTTCAACTGGTAATACGGGAATATCTGCTAAGGCATCAGGCTGAAACGCTAAATGCGGTACACTATTAATATTTTCTACATTCAACGAACGCACAATATCAACAATATCAGCAACTACAGCAGAACCTGTCGCGCCTGCGCCTGCGCCTGCGCCATAATACAAGGTTGAGCCAACCGCATCAGATTGGACTAAGACCGCATTTTTAACCCCATTAACGTTAGCAATTAAACGCTGGTCTGGAATTAAAGTTGGATGAACGCGCAATTCGATGCCGTCAGCCGTACGGCGGGCAATACCTAAATGCTTAATTCTAAAGCCTAATTCTTCGGCATAACTCACGTCTTCACGCGTCAGTTTAGTAATACCTTCGGTATAGACTTTTTCGAATTGCAACGGAATACCGAAAGCCAATGAAGCCAAAATAGTTAATTTATGCGCAGCATCAATCCCTTCAACATCAAAGGTTGGATCTGCTTCGGCATACCCTAAGGCTTGGGCTTCTTTTAACACATCAGCAAAATCACGACCTTTTTCACGCATTTCGGTCAAAATAAAATTGCCTGTACCGTTAATAATACCTGCCAACCAATCAATACGGTTTGCAGATAAGCCTTCACGTAAGACTTTAATAATTGGCACACCACCAGCAACAGCAGCTTCAAAAGCAACAAAGACGCCTTTGGCTTCAGCCGCACCAAAGATTTCATTGCCATATTGGGCTAATAAGGCTTTATTAGCTGTCACTACGTGTTTGCCATTAGCAATCGCTTGTAACACCAATTCTCGCGCGGTGGTTGTGCCACCAATCACTTCGACCACAATATCGACTTCGGGGTCATTGACCACCGCAAAAATATCACGGCTAACAGTGACACCAGTTAAATCATATTGTGGATAATCACGACGCGCGCCCACATGACTGACAATAATATCGCGGCCAGTTCGACGACTAATTTCTGCGGCATTCGCTTTTAATAAATTAAACGCACCGCCACCGACTGTACCTAGCCCGACGATGCCAATTTTAACTGGTTTCACCCTATCACCTATTATGTAACGAGATTATATATTCAAGAATAAAAGTCGCTAATGATATAACGCTTTATCAAAAAAATGTAGAGAGATTAGACAAGAGATGCGACTTAGGCATTAAACAATCTGCCTAAGTCGATTTTGTAGAATAATTTATTTAATTTTCATTAATGCAGCCATATCTTTTGCCGATAAATAACCACCGACTTGTGTACCATCTTCTAAAAATACAGCTGGTGTACCACGAACTCCCACTTCTTGACCAAGCTCATATTGTTGTTTAATTGGGTTTTGACAGCTTGCAGGCGTGACAGGCTGATTACGCTTCATGGCAGTCATTGCCGCATTACGGTCTGTAGCACACCAAATAGCATCCATTTTTTGCGAAGTTGGTGATGGATAACCGGCTCTTGGAAAAGCCAAATAACGGATTTCGATACCCATTTGACTTAATACAGGAATTTCTTCATGAATTTTTCGGCAATAACCACAATCAACATCGGTAAACACATAAGCAACACCTTTAGCTTTGCCATTTGCGGCAGGGAAAATCACCATATCTTTTAAAGGAACAGATGCTAATAACTCTTTACGATGTGCAGCCATGCCTTGCTCAGTAATATTGGTTAATTTAGCACCATTTAACTCAATCACTTCACCTTGTATCATATAACGACCGTCAGCCGTCATATAAGCCGTACCATAACCCTTGGCCTTAATTTCATATAGCCCTGCCACGCTTTGCTTAACAGAGGTAATCTCTGCATCAGGAATAGCATTTTTTAGACTAGCACGAATAGTTTCCTCTGCTTTGCCAGCGTTTGCAGCAACAGTAGTAACAACATCAGTCGTACTGGTCTGAACAGGTGGCTCTGCCTGAGAACAAGCACTGGTTAGGGCTAAAGTTAAACTTAATGCAAGGTGTGAAAGTTTCATAATCAAATAACTCCAAGTTTGCCGTAGCTTAAAGCTAAATTTGGCCTAATTCTGTGATTTTTTGTTAGCCCCGAGGATGATGCTGTTGATGCAATTGCTGTAATCGCGCTCTTGCCACATGGGTATAAATTTGCGTGGTTGATAAATCGCTATGTCCCAACAACATTTGTACCACACGTAAATCAGCCCCATGATTTAACAAATGTGTTGCAAAAGCATGGCGTAATGTGTGTGGCGATAGTTCTCGCTCTATACCCGCTTGTTTGGCATACCCTTTAATCGCATACCAAAAATTTTGTCGACTCATAAAACCACCAACACGACTAGGAAACAAAGCCTCATTTGCTTGACCACGCACCAACTCTGGCCGCCCTTCTTGTAAATATTCAATCAACCAATCCCTTGCCACTGCTCCCATAGGCACTAATCTCTCTTTACTGCCTTTACCCCTAACCCGAATAAAACCTGCACGCAGATTAGGCTCATCTAAACTCAGTGAGACCAACTCTGTCACACGCAAACCACAGGCATATAATAACTCTAACATCGCTTTATCACGCAAACCTAAGGCTGTATTTAAATCAGGTGCATTTAATAATGATTCAACATCTTGCTCTGATAAAACTTTGGGCAAAGGCTGCCCCAAACGAGGACTTTCTAAATCTAAAGTAGGATCAATCTGCAAATGTTTTTCGGCAATCTGTAAACGATAAAAATGCCTTGCAGCCGACAAACAACGTGCCACCGAGCGTGGATTACGCCCCTCTTCAGCTAAAAAACGTAAATACTCGGCAAAATCAGTTTTATCGAATTGTGAAAGTGCTTTACCACGCCACAAAACTAATTGTTTTAAATCTTGCAAATAGGCATTAATACTATGCTGACTTAAAGCTTGAGCCACCAAACGGTCTCGTAACCATTGCAATTCTTGGCCTGCTTGATCATCAGCCAACACAATAGGTGCTAAAGTACGTGTTTTTGCTCGACGTTGACGCGTATTTTTTGGTTTTTCGGTCATTGTTATTCAATCCATAAAAAAAGCGACTATCAAAGTCGCTTTTTTATCAAAAATCCGTTGTTTTTATAAGACTTACGCGGTTATCGCTTATTTATTTACATTTTAACCGTTTATAACGGTTTTATGTTCATAAAACGCGCTAATTGCAGAGCAATGCGTAAGTCTTGCGCAAATTATTTAGCGCGAGCAACCAATTTTTCTTTAATACGTGCAGATTTACCAGTACGATCACGGAGGTAGTACAATTTAGCACGACGTACAGCACCACGGCGTTTAACTTCGATAGAAGCAACTAATGGAGAGTGCGTTTGGAAAACACGTTCAACGCCAACACCGTTAGAAATTTTACGTACGGTAAAAGCAGAGTTTAAACCTGCATTTTTCTTAGCAATTACAACACCTTCATAGGCCTGTAAACGCTCACGATCACCTTCTTTTACTTTTACTTGGACAACAACAGTGTCACCAGCACCAAAAGCAGGTACGTCTTGTTTCATTTGAGCTTGTTCGATGCTCTGAATAATTGGGTGCTTACCACTCATGGTAAAACTCCTAAAAAGAATCAGTATGTGATTATAAATACTGATAAGTTACAGAGGCTATGAGTTATCACTCGGCGCATATAACTGTTAATTCACAGTCTTAATTAGAACTTAAGCACTGGGCAAAATTCTATCATTAATTAGACTGACCTATATCGTCATTGCTTAACTCGTGTTTTATTTGAGTTAACAATCGACGCTGCTCTGCATTCAAAGTTGCAGAAGCCAACAAATCAGGACGGCGTATTAAAGTACGACGCAGACTTTCTTGCCATCGCCACCGCTGAATCAGTGCATGATTACCAGAAAGTAATACATCGGGAACAGCGTGTCCCTGATACACTTCTGGCCGAGTATAATGTGGGCAATCTAACAAACCAGACACAAAAGAGTCCTGTTCGGCTGACTGTTTATCCCCTAATACTCCATCAATACGTCTGCTGATTGCATCAATTAGCACCATGGCTGGCAGTTCACCACCAGACAACACGTAATCACCAATTGACCATTCCGCATCAACATATTGTGCTAGTAAACGCTCATCTACACCTTCATAACGACCACACAACAAAATAAAGCCCTGAGCTTTTGCTAATTGCTGTGTCGCTATCTCATTAAATTGTTGCCCTTGTGGCGACAAATAAATCACTGGCGCAGAAATACCTAAACTAGCAGCACGTGCTTTTGCAGCAACAATTGCTTTCGCCAAAGGCTCGATTAACATCACCATACCCGGCCCACCGCCGTAGGGACGCTCATCAACCCGACGATAATTATCTTCCGTAAAATCGCGTGGATTCCACATTTCTAACTGAAGCAAATTGTGCTTTACTGCTCTCCCCGTCATGCCAAAGTCAGAAATAGCTTTAAACATCTCAGGAAATAGCGTAATAACGCCAAACCACATCACCGTGTTCTCGCGATTTAAAAGTCAATATCCCAATCCACCACCAAGCGGCGATTAACAATATCAACAGCTGTCACAACTTGTTCAGGAATCCACGGAATAAGGCGTTCTTGACTGTCTATGCTGCCTGCGCAAGCGCGGACAACCAACACATCATTGGCACCCGTTTCCATTAAGCTATACACCTGCCCTAATAATTGACCATTCACTGTCCAAACTTGTAAATCAACTAAGTCTGACCAGTAATAATCACCTTCGGGAAGGTCTGGTAAATTAGCTTTTGCCGTCCAGATAATTGCATTGTGTAAAGCTTCAGCAGCATTACGATCATTACAACCAGCCAAACGTGCAATAATACCTTTACCTTGTTCTCGCCACTCAACAACCTCAATTTCACGCCAATCTTTACCAATTTGCAAATACCATGGGGTATAAGCAAAGACATTGTCCATTGGCTCTGTATTAGCATAAATCCATACCCAACCTTTAATGCCATAAGCAGATTGAATACGGCCAATTGTTAATAATTGGTCAATTGCAGGAATGGCCATCACACAATTAAGCAGTAACAGCAGTTTTTGCTAATTGAGCAACACGATCAGAAGGTTGAGCACCTTGGCTGATCCAATAGTTATAACGATCAGTGTCTAAACGCACTTTTTCAGCAGCGCCTTGAGCAACTGGGTTGAAAAAACCAACACGTTCAATAAAACGACCATCACGAGCATTGCGACTGTCAGTCACAACAACTTGATAAAAAGGACGCTTTTTGGCACCGCCACGAGCTAAACGAATAACGACCATAATTGTATTCCACAAAAAAGAATATGACTTACGCTTTGCATCGCAACTAGCGGGTTTTGCTCGTTATACATCATCTAAAGATGATTTAACGAACAGATCAGCGACAACCGCGTCAGTCCTACAAATCAAGACTCACTCTAAAATAGGTGATTTTATCAATTTATGATTAAACATCTGCCTAGTTTTAAGATCGTAGTCTTCAAAGGGCGAGCATTGTACGGGAATTTGCGCTTTTATAAAAGAGATTAGCTAACAAAAGCGACAAAGTTATGGTATATAGCGAAGATTATTTTTTGCTTTTCGCTCAGAAATCACCGTTATGTTGTCTATTGCTCATCCAATCATTCGTTTTCCATTAATTTTAATGGCCGCAGCTTTTGCAATTTGGGCAACACAAACAGGGATTGCTGGTCTGTATCAATTTCAAGCACAAAGCCATTTTGAAACATGGCAAAACTTGCGTCTAAGCAAACCAAACTACACTGTTAGCCCCGAAGAATACCAAGACATTAGCGAAAAATACCGCCAAAGCATTAAGCTAACCCCCTACAACGCTGATTTTTATACCGCTTTTGCAGATATGCAACTATGGTACTTAGCCAATACCCCCAACATTCCTATCGAAGAACAAAAAAACATCAAAGCAAATATTTTAAGCCATTACCGCACTGCACTAGCACAACGCCCTACATGGCCATATAGCCATATTTATTTTGCAGTGATTAAAGCCCGTTTTGGTGATATTGATAATGAATTTATCCAATCCTTACATACTGCCAATAAACTAGGCAAAAATGAAGTTGATGTGATTCGTATTACTGTCGAATTAGGATTAGCCTTGTGGTCTCAATTAGATCAAAACACTCATAAGCTAATTGCAAATGCTATCGAACGTTCAATTTCATGGAATTTAAATGAGCAACTCAACAACAAAGAACGTATTTTTGCTCTCAGCTTAGTAGGAATGCATCAAAAACAAAAAGAAATCTGTGCTTTAATGTCTATAGAAAATCAGAAAAAATCGAATATGTGTGATTAGGAGAACTCAATAAAGTTCTCCCAATCGCTTGCCTTAAAACCAACCAATACTCAGCCAAGGCACGTAGGTAATAATCAATACAGCCACAATTAATACTAACAAAAATGGAATTGCCGCTTGATATAACTCTATCATGGGACGTTTAAAACGATAACTGGCAATCATTAAATTCATACCCACAGGTGGCGTACAATACCCCAATTCCATATTAGCTAAGAAAATAATGCCCAAGTGTATAGGGTTAATACCATAGCCAATTGCCATTGGTAGTAACAAGGGGACCATAATCACTAATGCAGAAAAAATATCTAAAAAACAGCCTAAAATCAGCAAAAAGATATTTAACAACAATAAAAATGTCCATTTGCTATGAATATATTGTTGAACTAATTCAAATAGCTTAGTAGGGATTTCAGCCTCAATTAGCCAATTGGTAAAGGCCATCGCAACGCCTAAAATCAATAGAATTGCTCCAACCATGACCATAGCTTCACGCATAATACGTGCAAGTTGTTTTAAAGAAATCTCTCTATATATCAATACCGTCATTACTGTTACATATAAAGCAGTCACTGCTGCTGCTTCTGACACTGCAAAAAAACCACCATAAATACCACCTAGGACAAAAATAGGCATGGGTAATTCCCATTTGGCTTCGGCTGTTGCTTGTTTTAACTCAGTCCAAGAAAACTGCTGTAATGGAATAGGATTTTTGCGTGTTATCCAATAACCATATATAGATAACAATACAATCATCACTAAAGCAGGCAGCAAACCCGCTTTAAACATCGCCTCAATACTTACTCCAGAGCCTTGAGGCAACTGTTGGGCAATAATCGCATATAGAATTAATGGTAATGATGGTGGCAATAACAAGCCTAAAGAACCTGATGTTGTTACCAATCCCAAAGAAAATTTTTCGGTGTATCCTGCTTGTTTTAAGGCTGGGTATAATAATGCCCCTAAAGCGACAATCGTCGCACCACTTGCGCCTGTAAACGCAGTAAAAAAGGCACACGTACAAAAAGCGACTATCGCCAAACCACCTGGCATCCATCCCAATAAAGCACGAATCAGACGCACTAAACGTTGAGAAGTATTACCCTCGCCCAATAAATAACCTGCATAGGTAAATAATGGTAAGGCTAATAAAATAGGGGTATCCACCAAACGATACAACTCAACACCCAATACTGTTAATGAAGTATCTTGTTGAGTGAAACCTATTGCTGCGGCTCCTGCCAACACCACAAACAACGGCGCACCTAACAACGCCATGACAATTAATAACACGACCAACATAATAGTCATGTGCTAGATTCCTTGAGTTCTGCATTAATTAACAATAATAAAGACTGACACGTAAACCGAATTGCCATTAGTGCAAAACCAATCGGCATAATGCTTTCACACCACCATGTTGGAATGTTGGCAAACGCCATGACAGGAGCTTCATACTCCATTCTCACAAAGTCAAAACAATAATAAGCCAACATCGCACATACAACAGCACTAAATAACGCGACACAGGCAGCAACCAAACGTTTTACCGTTGCAGGTAAAAACTGAGAAATAACATCAATATTAATATGCTGTTGTTGACGTGTTGCCACCAATGCACCAATTAATGCAATCCATAACACCAGTATTCTTAATAATGAATCTGCCCACGTAATGCCTGTATCAAACAAATTTCTAAGCACAATTTGACTGACGGCTAAACCTATCATGGTTAATAATAAGCCGACTAGAATACTATCTTCTAAACGATGAATGACCGTCAGGAGCATATTGAGTGCTTTTTTCATTATGACTTCGCTGCGGGTTTAAAGGCTTTTAAATGGATACGCAACGCTTGTAAGGTAGCAGGATTAACAATGGCAGCTTGTTCAATTTTTTGAGTGGCAATAGAGGCATCTTTTTCCCATTCTGCTTGCTCTTGAACTGAAGGTTTGACCACTTTAATCCCTTGTTTTAATAATGCATTATATGCAGCTACGTTATCTTGGCGATTTTGCTTATCAATATCTCTAAACACGCGTTGCATCACTTCACGAACAATTGTCTGATCCGCTGGTTCAATTTTATTAAATGCTTTTTGATCAACTGCTAATACACCCACAAAATAACTTAATGGCAAGTCCGTTAAATATCTAACTTGACTATGCCATTGTAAAGCGAGTGTTCCAATCGGAGAAGACGCAACGGTATCAATAATGCCAGTTTGTAAACTTGGCAGCACATCTGCTAAGGACAAAGGAATAGGCGTTACTTGAAATGCCTTTAACGTTTCTGCTGCTTGAACATCATTCTCAGGAATCCAAACCTTTTGCTTACGCAACTGTGTCACGGAAGGAATCGGTGCTGTCTTTGACATAGCATAAGCAAAACCGCCTTCGGCAAAACCAAAGTTAACCATTCCACCCTGCTCTAAACCTTTAGAAATGACATTATCAAATTTTGCACGCACATAATCCACTTCGGCAAAATTTTTAAACAATAAAGGCATCGAATAAATTTGAGTATCTTTATTAAAATCAGACAAACTTCCAGCAGTTACCGCCCCACCATGCAATTGACCAATTTTAATTTTATTTAACACAGCACGATCATTACCCATCGTACCACCTGTATAAAATTTAAAGGTGACACGCTGTTGTGTTTTTTGCTCAATTTCTGTTGCACCAGCACGCATTTTAGTCATCCATGCAGATCCATCTGGTGACAATGTGGCAATTTTTAATGTTAATGCGTAAGCTGGATTGATCACAGCCGCCATTGCAAAAAGAAGAGCAATTTTTTTCATTACGATAAGTTCTCTAAAAATTAACCATCAAAATTTTAAAAATAATCATCAGCTGATTGTAATAAATTTTTGGCCTGTTGTTGTGCTAAAACATTCATTAAGGTTAAATTTCCTGCATGAGGATCTGCGCTTAGCACTTCGTTCAACAATCTATCATGTAATTCACGATCAAATAAAATCCGTGCATAATTTTTTGCATAATATACCTTAACCATTAAATTTTGTTGTTTTGACAAATCCCATGCTTTATCAAAATGTTGCTTACCAACCTCTGGTTGCCCACCTAAAGTAGGTGACAAAATTGTTGCTAATACGCCTAAATATAAATGAACACTTCCCTGTTGATAAGTGTCATCTAACTGTAAAATTCGATCCAAGATCATTTTAACTCTTGCCAAGTCACCAATTGCCGTCCAATCATCACTATTGGCCTGAATCCAACCTGCCCATGTTGTAGCTACTGTATATAAAATAGAAACATCATCTTTTGTTGTTTTATTTAAAATTGGACTTAGTTGCTCAATAGATAACGATTTAACTTCACATAAATCTTTATGCTCTAAACATAAAGCACGCAACGCATAATTTAACGCTTTTTGATGAAATCCTTTACTTCTTATTGGCTCTATAACAAACGCACCAGCATAGGCACTATGCAAATCAGCGGATGCTTTCAGTAACATAATTGGTGGTTCAGGATTTTTAACTAAGCTATCTAATAATAATAAATAAGCTGGAAGTGCCTGTTGAATATAAATAGGATCATCGCTTTCCATAATCGCACCAGAAAAGTCTTGACCAAACTTTTCACCCTTAGCTGCAATTAATGAACTACATCCCATCGTAAAAATTATCAAACTATAAGCAATCAATCGTAGCAGTTTCATTCGTTTATCCAACTTCGTTCGTCAATGTTAAGAATTGTACTATGGAAAGCGGCCAAAAAACATTCTGTATTAAATTGTCCTACAAAGAGGATGCAATCTATTTAATAAAGTGTTACAATCTCGGACGCCGCTTAGTGAGATGCTGTTTTTTTGCACAAATACTGTGTAAGTATTCAAAAAGCGGGTCGTAATGAGCATTTATTTTGCAATTTGAGAGAGACATCATGCAAATCAAGAACATCGCCGTATCTGCTGCTATCATTGCTGCTTTAGCTTTTGCTGGTTGTGCAAAGAAAGAAGAAGCTCCAGCTCCAGAAGCTACTCCAGCTCCAGCTGCTGAAACAGCTGCTCCAGCTCCAGCTCCAGAAGCTGCTCCAGCTCCAGCAGCTGACGCTGCTGCCCCTGCTGCTGCTCCAGCTGACGCTGCTGCTCCAGCCGCTGCTCCAGCTGACGCTGCTGCTGCTCCAGCTCCAGCTGCTCAGTAATAGCTACTGCATAGCATTTAAAAAGGAGAGCTTAGGCTCTCCTTTTTTATTGCCCACATTTAAACAGGGCAATAAAAAAGCTCCCAAAGGAGCTTTTTAACTTGACATCCTCCCCACCCTCAAAGGGCGAAGATTCCTTCTACAAGACGGCAATGTCCTGCCGCACACCTCACTTAGTCACTAGAACATTCCTATTCGGTGAGATGCTTATTCCTTCATTGCCCTACCTTTCGGATTATTGACTGGCAACACGAACAATGACGGGAGGAATTTTTACTTTTTTCACTGCTCTGCGTACTCGCAAAAAACAAGCAGTAATCTGATATTAAGCCAATAGGTTTTCATATTCAAGGCCTTATTCTGTGAGTTTGATAAAATACTGCACTAAGCAGATTTCTTTTTCTGATTTTCCTCGCCATAAACATAGCTACCATAACCATAAGCATAGTATGCTGAATAGGCTCCATAGTATTGTGCTGCTCTTTTCATATTTACTTTATTTAATACTACGCCAATTACTGGTGCTTTTACTGCTGATAGGCGATTAACGCCCGTACGTGCAGTATTGTGAGAAGTAACATCTGAACGAATCACATAAACAACAGCATCAACAACCTTAGAAATCAATAAAGCATCACTAACCAATAATGTCGGTGGCGAATCAATAATCACTCGATCGTATTCTTCACTAAATTTATGCAATAAATCGGCAAATTTTTGTGAGGATAATAATTCTGATGGGTTTGGAGGAATCAGACCTGCTGTTAATACATCAATATTTGCATCTTCCATATGTAAGATACAATCTTCTTTATCCGCAGTAGCCGCTACTAAATTGGATAAACCGGGGGTATTTGGTGGTAAATTCAGCACCTTGGCGACTGTTGGCTTACGCATATCCGCATCTATCAGCAAAACACGCTCCATTTGCCCTAGAGCAACTGCCAAATTAATCGCAGAGGTACTTTTTCCCTCACTAGGCACACTAGAAGTTAATACAATTGTTTTATGCGGTTTATCAATGCCCGATAAAACCACACTCGTACGCACAGTACGCATCGCTTCAGCATAACTTTTTTGTTTGTCATCCAAAAACAGTACAGCAGAAGCTTCTTTTTTCTTTTGTTTAACAACGGGCACCATACCTAATACAGAAAGACCTAATTTGTCTTCTACATCCTCAACACCTTTAAAGGTCGAATCTAAATAATCCAACAAGAATGCTAATACTGCACCCAAAACTAAACTCATCACTAATGCCAATGCAATCAACAAACTTTTCTTGGGCTTAAAAGGTAAACTAGGAACAACAGCAGGATCAATCACACGAGCATTTGCTGTTTCAAGCTCTAAGCTATCATTGGCTTGTTTAATGCGCGTAAAAAATGTGTCATACAAATTTCGATTAGTTTGTACTTCTCGTTGCAACTCTTGGAATTTAAACTCTTTTCTAGACAATTCAATTGAGGCCTCTTTTGCCTGATTAAATGCTTTTTGTGCCTCATTTAATTCCAATTGAGCCTGTATTAAAGCGGGGTGTTTTTCACCATAACGCTGACTAATTTCTGCAACTTTAAATTGTGCCTGCACTACACGTTGATTAATTTGAGTTAATTGTTCTGTTGATAATCCCAGTACACTCGTCTTGGCTGCTCCACCGCCCTCAACCAAATTATTCTGCTCACGGTATTCTTGTAATTTTTTTTCTGACGCTTCCAAATTTGCTTTAAGTGCACCTAAACGAGTTGATAACCAGTCAGCAGCATTTTGAGTTAACGTCACTCGAGCTTCCATTTGACTATCAATATAGACTTTTGCCATTGCATTGGATACACGAGCCGTTAAAACACGATCATAAGATTGAAACGTAATTTTGACTAATTGCGTTTGTCGGATCGGTTCTATTGAAACATTAGTCATAAACTTATCAACAAGCTTATTAAATTGCTCATCTTCAGTTGGAATAGGATTTTTCTCATGACCAACTGGTAAATATTGCTGCCAATCTATTAACTGCCACCATGCCTTTTCCTCTTCCTTTGCAATTTGATTTTGCATTAAATAATCGGGATGCTCAGCAATACTTAACTCTCTAACAACTCGTGCCGCTAACTCTCGTGATTTCAAAATTTCAAATTGTGTTTGTAAATACTCTTTACCTGTAACATCAGCACCATAAACATCGTCTAAAGAGGTTAAAGTCTTTCCTTGTTTTTGTTCAATTAACAATGTAGTGGATGCTTTATAAACAGGCCGCATTGCTGAAACAAAAAAAATAGCTGCTAAAGTAACTGCAATAGCTAAGCCTAAAATGCCCCATTTAAAACGCATTAATACACGCCAATAATGACGCAAATCAATAGCATCTTCCTGCTGAACAGGCAGAGTATTGTCAAATCGTTCCATTGTTAGTACCCAAATTAGAAGAAACTTTGCTCAATGGTAATAGTATCACCAGGCTGAATGACTGCATTTAAAGTTGTTAACCGCGGGGTTCCTGTCGGATCATTTTCATGAACCACATAGATTTTAGTTAATGATGCACGTGGTGTCAGACCACCTGCCAATGAAATCGCTTTACGCACAGTTAAGCCTGGCTGATAAGCAAAACCACCAGGTTTACCTACTTCGCCATTTATAAAAAATGGACGATATTCTAATATACCCACATAAACTTTAGGATCAACCAAATAACCATCTTTTAAACTTGAAGTTAATAAAAACTGCAACTCACTAATTGTTTTATTTTTAGCTTGAACCTCACCCAAAAAAGGATACAAGAAGCTACCTGCATCACTTAAACGGATTTCCATACTCAGTTCTTTTTCACCAAAAACTGTAATATTTAATTTATCACCAGCCCCTAGACGATAATCAGAGACATTATTATTAACAACAATTGGTTGATCAACAATCAAAGAAGGGGACGTAACAATAGCGGAGTTATTTTCTTTATCAGTTGGCAAACCAAAGAATCTATCCAATAAACCTGCATGGACAGGAGTCCATGCAAGCATTGATAGCAACACCAAACACAAACGTAGGTTTTGCATAAATGACACGCCCAATATTATAAGCTAACTTGAGCACCAATTGACATTACATTACGAGTATTACTAAAATCTTTGACAGTAGAGTCTTTGTCAGAACTATTAACACCAACACTCCACACCAACCAACGGCGCATTTGATAATTCAACGCCACACCATAGTTAGTTGTGTCATCAGAGCGAGCCTTTGTCCCTGCAGGCGCATTTGGTGCAACAGTATAATCATCTTTAGACACACCAAAATTGACTGCTGTATTCACACGATCCAACCATTGATGAGTCCAAGACAAATTATAATTAGTGTTTTCTGTCGCTGCGTATGGAGCGGAAGCATCTGTTGCTCTAGCACCACCACTAACATTAATCGTATCTAATGGTAACGGCTTCCAAACCATTCCTAAATCCCAAGTAAATTTATCAATATCTTTACCACCATCAACCTTACGCTTACCTTGACCTAAACGCAATTTGCCTGTGGTTTGAATACTATTTTCCCAAGTAATACCTGCCAAAATACGATTATCTTTGCTATCAGGTGTGACACCCTTATAATTTGTATCAGAAATCTCGTAATCTACTAAAAACGTTGTTTTAGGCATTAAACGCGCACGCACACCCAACAACACATTAAATGTATCATTATCACGACCTAATGCCGATGAATTACGTGAATAACGCTTTTGATTCAAATCAGCATTAGCTACTAACAAACCACGGGCTGTTTTAGCACCATACTCCCCACCTAAACGCAAGGTTGCCAAGTTGTATTTATCAACTTCGCCGATACCTTCGTCAATTACACCATCGCCATTACCATCTTGACGAATTCTAAATAAACTAAGGCCAGAACTAGCTCCTTGTCCACGATCATCATGCAACATACCATACGCTAAACCCGCATCGTAGCGTAAACGAGCTGTAGGCTCTATATGGGCATTCAAATCAATTTTATGGTCATTGTAGCTATCATCACTGTCATTGGCATAACCAGCTGCATTCAAGTTATAAACTAACTTATAAACATTCGCACGATCTTGCGCAACAAAAGCAAAATTCGGATTCACAACCTGAGAGAACGAACTCACCTCATTAGAGCTTAAAGAATAAATATTGTCATCAAACACTGTTTTTGCATTTAATGTTGGCACAAGTACAAAAGCTCCAAAAGGTACTGCTTGTGGTTGCAGTGCAATTTCTGCGCTAGCGGTTTGCGCCCCTACCAAACAGGTCAATCCCAACAAGGACACACCTAAAATATTCTTGCGTTCCATATTTTTCCCTCGAATAGGTTATCAAACAACGAGTCATCAATACCAAAAATTGACTAACAAACCTTAGCAAATACAACTTGGTAATTTATACTTCCAATTTTAGCACTAGGTCTCACTTTAAGTCACCCATAATGTGGTAACCCTGAAAACTCAATTGCTGATCAAGTTTTAAACAAACACCAATTGATACGCCAAAAAACTGCGTGCCTTTATAGCACATTTTCTCCTCAATCCTCAAACCATTGTCGGACATTTTAACCTTTTCGTCCGAATGCGACACCGATCACAAAACAAACGCACATTTATTAAGCAAACACATTAAAAAACATCTTTCATTTTTTTATATTAATGCTATGATTCGCGCCCTGTGCGGTGAGATGGGTGAGTGGCTGAAACCACGTCCCTGCTAAGGACGCATACGGGTAACCGTATCGAGGGTTCGAATCCCTCTCTCACCGCCATTACATTTTTTTTGTAACATTTCGCAAACGCGATTTAAATTCAAAATAAATGTTGACATCAAAAAAAAGTGGCATATAATACGCCACCTCAACGCGCCCGTAGCTCAGTTGGATAGAGCACCAGGCTACGAACTTGGGGGTCGGGAGTTCGAATCTCTCCGGGCGCGCCACCTAATTTAAAACAATTCAAATTTGATGCCAAAAATAATTGGCACTCATCACAAAATAAAATCAGTAACAAGCAATCAAAACATCAACATCATCTATTCAGTAACAAATTAGTATATTCAAACCATAAAAAATAAGGGCAGATATCCCACCCTTATAGTTATGTAATTGCAATATTATCCCGATGCATTAACTCTTCATCACTCATATAACCCAATACATCCGCTATTTGTAATGAAGACAAGCCAATAATCTGTCTTGCTTCTTCAGCATTATAATTCACCAAACCAACTGCCAACTGTTTGCCAGCCTCATCGACACAAGCTACCGCCTCTCCACGCAAAAACTGCCCCTCAACAGCCTTAACACCAACTGGCAACAAACTTCTACCTTGCTCTATTAAGGCGCGTACCGCACCTTTATCGAGCACAACTCGTCCAGCCGTTTGTAAATGTGCTGCCAACCATTGTTTACGCGCCGTTAAACGATCTTCATCAGGCAACAGCAAAGTTCCAAATGACTCCCCTGCTGCCAAGCGTTGTAAAATATTAGGGCTACGGCCACTGGCAATCACTGTTGCACACCCCGAACGAGCCGCAAAACGCGCCGCTCGAACTTTAGTAATCATGCCGCCACGCCCTAACACACCACCACCACCAGCCATTGCAAATAGACCTTCATCCATGGCTCGTACTTCAGGCAATAGAGTTGCGGTTGCATCATGGCGCGGATCACGATCAAACATACCTTCTTGATCGGTAAGAATAATCAACGCTTCGGCATCGACCAAATTAGCCACTAACGCCGCTAAAGTATCGTTATCACCAAAGCGAATTTCATCCGTGGCAACTGTGTCATTTTCGTTAATAACAGGAATAACCTTCCAGTTAATTAAAGCAGTTAAGGTTGAACGAGCATTTAAATAACGTTGCCGATCCGATAAATCTTCATGTGTCAGCAAGATTTGCGCTGTTTTACAGTTAAACTCTCGAAAATGTGACTCATAAGCCTGAACCAAGCCCATTTGACCAATCGCAGCACACGCTTGCAAGTCGTGCAAGGAATCTGGACGATGGCTAATCCCCATTCTGACCATACCTTCAGCAACAGCACCCGAAGAAACTAAAATAAGCTCTATCCCTTGTTGCGCTAAAGCAACCATTTGCTCAACCCAAGAGCGCATGGCTTGTTGATCCAAACCTTGACCATTCGCCGTTAATAAAGCCGAACCAATTTTGACTACCCAACGACGGGCTTGCTGCAATTTATGGCGATTATTTGTCATTTTCTTACTCAACGCTGGTAAATAACTTCCATATCTCCATCATCGTCGTCATCCCAATCATCGTCATCTTCAAAACCAGCTTCTTTATTAGCCAAATATTGCGCACGTTGCTGTGCACGTAGATTTTGAATTTGTTGACGCGTTTCTTCTTCCAATAAACGACGTTTTTCGGCCTCTGCTTCGGCAAACTCTGGATTTTCTGCTTCTAATTGACGTTGTTCTTCAATAGCTTCCATCAATTTATAACAAACCTGCATTGCACCATCGCGGGTTAAACCAGATGTCTTAAATACAGGCCCTTGCCAATCCAAACGCTCAAGAATATCTTGCTCAATTAATTCAACTTCTTCAGGTAAGGCCAAATCAATTTTATTTAACACTAGCCAACGAGGCAAAGCAGCCAATGCAGGAGAAAATTTCTCTAACTCTAAGCTAATTGCCGTAATATTTTCAACAGGATCACTACCATCAACTGGCGCAATATCAACCAAATGCAATAAAAATCGGGTACGTGCAAGATGCTTAAGGAAACGAATACCTAATCCTGCTCCTTCTGCTGCCCCTTCAATTAAACCAGGAATATCAGCCATCACAAAAGAGCGATGACGATCGACATCAACTACCCCTAAATTTGGTACTAATGTCGTAAAAGGATAATCTGCCACTTTAGGCTTGGCTGCTGACACCGCACGAATAAAAGTGGATTTACCTGCGTTTGGCAATCCCAACAAACCAACATCAGCAAGGACTTTTAATTCCAAACGTAATTGACGAGCTTCGCCAGCAAAACCTGATGTTGCTTTTTGTGGCGAACGATTAGTGGAGCTTTTAAAATGAATATTACCCAAGCCACCACGACCACCTTTAGCCACCAACAATTTTTGGTTTGCTTCTACTAAGTCGCCCAGCACCTCATTGGTATCTTCATCAACAATCGTTGTACCAACAGGCACTTTTAACACAACATCCGCGCCGCTTTTGCCACTACAATTTGCACCACGACCGCCTTGACCACGATCCGCACGAAACTTACGGGTGTAACGATAATCCACTAAAGTATTAGCATCAGGATCAGCCTCAATCCAAATACTACCGCCACGACCGCCATCACCGCCGTCAGGCCCACCAAAAGGAATAAACTTTTCTCGGCGAAAACTCACACAGCCATTACCTCCGTGACCCGCCTCAACTTGGATAATTGCTTCATCAACAAAACGCATGATGTCTTCGCCCTAAACCTTTTTAGGACTTACGCGGCTATTGCTTATTTGCTCACTTTTCAATCGCCTTCAACGACCTCATGCTCACAAACGCGCTAATTTCAGTGAAATGCGTAAGTCCTGTTTAAAAAAACTCTAACCACAAAGCAAAAAGCCCCGATAATCGGGGCTTTTTTAGTTTGAACTGATTAAGCAGCCACTTCAACAACCGCATATTGACGGTTGAAAGGACCTTTAGTTACAAACTTTAAAACACCATCGGCTTTAGCAAATAAGGTATGGTCACGACCAATGCCTACATTTTCACCTGGCCAGAATTGTGTGCCACGTTGACGAACGATAATATTGCCAGCAGAAATTTGTTGGCTACCGTAAACTTTTACACCTAAACGTTTGGCCTGTGAGTCGCGGCCGTTACGGGTAGAACCACCCGCCTTCTTGTGTGCCATGACGAATATCCCCCATTAAGCACTAATAGCTGTGATTTTCAACTCGGTAAACCATTGACGGTGACCTTGTTGTTTACGATAGTGCTTACGGCGACGCATTTTAACAATGCGTACTTTCTCATGACGACCATGACCAAGCACTTCAGCTGTAACTTTAGCTCCAGCAACCACTGGAGTACCAATTTGAATGTTGTCGCCATTCACTACCATTAAAATATCTTCAAGAGTAATGCTTTGGCCTGGCTCTGCGTTTAATAACTCAACTTTGAGCTTTTCGCCTTCAACAACGCGATGTTGTTTGCCGCCACTTTTAATAACCGCGTACATAGTCGCCGACTCCGTAAATCTGCGGAGCTTCTTCTAAGCCCACAGTGATAAATTCGCAAGGTGCGCGATTGTATGCAAAATGTTGACTGAGTGCAAGCATCTCTTAACAAAGCCTAAAGAAAAAGCGTTTTTTTATGATTTATTCGTTAAGGAGTGGTAGTAAACACAAGCTACTGTTAGCATTAGCATGATAAGGACAACAATGACACCACCATCTTTTTGTTAATAATTGGGTTCATCTATGAGCTTTAATGAGATTTTAAATACGGTTGCTGACGATTTTGCAGCTGTTGATCACTTTATTACCCATCATTTAGATTCACGCGTTCCATTAATTATGCAGGTCAGTCAGTATTTAGTGGATGGCGGGGGCAAACGTTTAAGACCATTAGTATGTTTATTATCAGCACGAGCAACAGGTTACACCGAAGGCAATGCTCATGTGTTAGCGGCTGCCATTATTGAGATGTTACATACAGCTACCCTAATTCATGATGATGTGGTGGACGAATCTGATTTACGTCGTGGCCGAGCCACTGTGAACTCAGCATGGAATAATGCCACCGCCGTTTTAGTGGGTGACTTTTTAATTTCACGCGCCTTCCAATTAATTGTCAGCTTAAAAAGCCAAGCCATTTCAGAAATTATGTCTGATAGCACTTGTATTGTGGCTGAGGGTGAAGTTTTACAATTAATTAATCAACGCGACCCTGATACCACCGAACAACGTTATATGGATGTTATTTATAGCAAAACAGCACAATTGTTTGTGGCAGCCACAGAAACGGGCGCAGAACTTGGTAATCCTGTTTATCGTCCAGCGATGAAAAAATATGCAGTGCATTTTGGTGCTGCCTTTCAAATTATTGATGATATTATGGACTACACTAGCAGTGCCGAAGAAATGGGTAAAAATGTCGGTGATGATTTAGCCGAGGGCAAGCCTACCCTACCGTTGATTCAAGCCATTAAAACTGCACCAACAGCTCAGGCACAATTAATTAAAGATGCCATTAAAACAGGTGGCCTTGAACATTTAAACGAAATTTTGACTATTGTTAAAGAATCTGGTGCGCTTGATTATTGTATGCAACGTGCACAAGAAGAATCTCAATTAGCGATTGATGCCTTAGCTGAAATTCCTGCATCAAAATATAAAGACGCCTTAATTGCTTTGGCAAAATTAGCCTTAAAAAGAACGGCTTAACAAAAAGCCCCTTCTGGGGCTTTTTTTAACGGCGGCGATCGGTGGGGATATAATCGTGTGGCCCTGCCTCAGCGCCATACGCATACTTAAACAAGCGTGAACGTTGGTCGCAATAATCACCACGTCCAATGCCTTTAATATAATGACTATTTAACATATGTCCTTTTTTATCAGGAATCACAAAAATTGCACCTGATGTGTCATGGTAATGTGCCAAGACACCAACTCGTGCAAAAAAATCTTTACCATTAGCAAAATGTTCTACATAAGGCACGCTATGGCCATGCTCTGCACTTAAAGCATGATCAATATGCAAACTATCGGCTGCTCCGCCAATACAATACACTTCTAACTTATGCGCATGTAAACGTAAAACGGGATCTTTTAGCACTTTGCGGACGATATAACTCGCCACAATCGTTCCTTGAGAATACGTCGTTAACACTACTTTCTCATGGCTTAACAACGCATTTTTAACAATATTAAATGCTGGGCGGGATAAATAACCATCTTTGCGTAAACTACGTGCGGTAATGGCATTCCATAAATCGCGGACAACGCCTGCCGTTGGGGTATGAATTAAATGTATTGGCCGTTGAAAGGTGGCAGCAACCTCTTTGGCCTCTAACAATGCCATCGCTGGGCTGGTACAAATACCATTAATAAAAAACCATTTACTTTGACGTTTTTCTTGTGGCCACACATAATCATGGGGAATAACCGCCAACGTACCATAAGATACAGACTTACGCTCAGTAGGAACAATCATCTGCGCAACAACAGACAAATAATCTAAATAACTAGGATAACTATTTGGCCATAATTCTGGATGAGAGTCCTCTTCTGGTTTTAAAGGAAAAACAATCCAAGGTAGTTCAACAGCATGAACTAACAACAAACGAATATCGCGTAATAAAGAGTAACGACCACCAACTATACGTCGTGCTAATTTGGTTCCCTTTTGAATTGGATTTTTGCGTTGTTCTAACTCAACTAAAGGCTGATATTGACTCATTTATGACTCTCTTTAGACTACACAATATCAATCGCTACTTTGCTTATTTCTATAACCACATTAATTTAATCTTGGCATCACAACAAAGAAATAAGTGAATATTTTGATATTTTTTTGATTTACACACGATAATAAATCAAAGTGAGTAAGTGACTTAGCTAATCTTGTTGAACAAGCTAACAAAAAGAAAAACACCATAATGTGACCTACATCTCACTTATGGTATCAAATATGAAGAAATTACAAACAAATTAAGCTAACTAACCAAGCTTATAACTGACAATACTGTAGCTGCTTAAAGCATATAAACCATAAATATCGTTGTTAACACCATAGAAAATAATAACACTGCCAATAAGAATACATCTTCTTGCAACACTTCTGTATCTTCAGATAAAAATACAGCCGTTGTTGATCCAAGCTGATGATTGAGACCCACGTGAATGGGCAGACTTGGCAAAGTTTGCGTATTATGTTTTTTGTGTGTTTTGATAGGTAACGTTCCTAATTGACTACTATCTAAATCTTTTTTACGCAACCAAATATCTTTAATAATTGCGCGTCTTTCTTTGCGCCAAGTATCATGGCTAAGCTCACCTTCTGCCCAACTTCTAGCCACTTCGGCTAATCTGGCATTGGCTTGAGGGTAATCTTTTTTCATATTAGGCCTCATTTACTCGAATCACGATCAGTGTCACATTATCTAAAGCTCCTTTGGCTAAGGCTTTTTCCATTAAAATTTGCACTGACTTTTCGGGGTTTTCTTGGATTAAATTGGCAGCTATTATTTCTTCGGGTAACTCGTTATAAAAGCCGTCACTACACAGTATATACCAATCACCCGCTTTAACTGTGAACACGCGCACTTCTGGATATAAATTTTCAGCACCACCGACGGCACGAGTAATGACATTACGATGTGGATGATACGCCGCTTGCTCATGGGTAAGCATACCTGCATCAATCATTTCTTGTACGGCTGAATGATCATGAGAAATACGAGATAATTCTCCTTCTCTAAATAAATAGGCTCTAGAATCGCCAGCCCAGATACAAGCACCCATCGTATCAATAAAAAACAAACTGACAACGGTTGTACCTAAAGTACGGCCACCTAAAGCCTCTTGGCCATGCTTGCGTAATTGATGATTGACTAACAACAGTTTGTCTTCAATTGAATCAACAAAGTCGGCAAGATCAGATGAAGCCTTCAATTGTGCTAATCCATTAACCACGGACTGACTCGCTACATCACCCGCAGCGTGTCCTCCCATGCCATCAGCGACAACCCATAAGCCAATATCAGGCCGAGACAATAAGTTATCTTCGTTTATTTTTCTTTTCGCACCTACATCGGTGGCCTGTGCAGAAGTCCAAGTCAACAAAATCGTATTCTCTTTTATTTATTGAAGAAGATATTGGCTTAGAGCAGGTTATTCTCTTGGCAATATCTTCTATTATTATTTATCAGTTTAGCAGGCTTAAAATATTTATCCTCTTAGGATAGAGATAGCCAAGTTAAAATCATAAGCTTTACCGTTCATTTGCTTGCAAATTAACCATTCCTAATGTTTATTTTACTAAGGATAACTTCAGTAAAATACATAAGTCCTAATTTCTGTTTGATAAAATGTTGCAAAAAAATGATACTGTCAACACTTGTTTAAGTTAAGCAACAAAATTTCCTACTAAAATTGTGATGATTAAGCTGTTTTGGCTTTATCCAGTCCTCGATAGACTTTTTATTTCACTCTGGCTAAAGCCCAAACTCCTCCCAATAAACAAAATGCAATTGGCAAAGCAGCAGCTAAGAGTGGCGAAAAATCATAAACCAAACTCGCATAGCCAGAAAAATCTTGTAAATACCTAAAACCCAAGCCCGCAAAAATACCAAAAATTAGTCGTAAACCCATTGTGACCGAACGTAATGGGCCAAAAATAAACGAACAAGCAACTAAAACCATGGATAAGGTTGCAATTGGGGCAAGTACCTTTTTCCAAAACTCTAAAAAATATTGTGTAGCAACCAAACCTTGTCCTTGTAAATAATCAGCATATCGATATAAGCGTGTAGGTGCTAAATACTCAGGGGAAACGGTGACTAATTGTAAAAAATCTGGCGTTAACTCGCTGTGCCATACCCGACTAGACTGCTGCTTGCTTTCAACTTGGCCTTTTTGATCAATTTTATGTTCTACTACTTGGTGTAATAACCATTGATTCTCTTGTTGATAGTCACCTTGTTGAGCAAACTGTTTATTAATAAGCACACCATCAGCAGAAAACTGATAAAAGCTTATGCCATGTAGTTTACCCTCAGGACTGACATTGTGCATTTGTACAAATGTATTGCCTTGTTTTTGCCAATATCCCCATAATTCGCCTGAACTGACCGATTGACCTAACGCTTGTGCTTTATAAGCCTCGGCTTTGGGCTGAGAGACAGGTACTACATACTCAGCAATTAATAAGCTACCAATCACCAATAACAGCGCAGGCTGCATCACCCACAACACAATCCGCCACACGCTCAAACCTGCAGCCCGCATGACTGTTAACTCAGCATGGTTGGCCAATAAACCCAAGCCAACAATACCGCCAATTAATGCAGAAACTGAAATCATGTCATACAAGCGTAATGGCAAGGTCATTAACACATATGTAAAAGCTTGTGCTGCTTGATAATTATCGCGTAAGTCTTCTAACTCCCCTAAGAATGAGAAAACAACATCTAAGCCCAATAACAGCACTAAAACAATGGCCATTGCTGATAAAACAGTGACTCCGACATAACGTGCTAAACGGCTCATACGGCTGCTCCTTTAGCATCTCGCCATGCCTGATAGCGAAGTTTTATGTCGTCCCACGACAGCAATAAAATGCCTAGGCCAAAATAAAAGATATGCACAGACCACAAACCTATTTCGGCCATTTTACCTTTAGCGATTTTGTTGCGTGTTGCACCAATCAACACCACAAGGCTGATATACAACAAGATGGCAGGGAGTAATTTAAGATAACGACCTTGGCGGGGATTTACTTTTGATAGTGCAATAGCCAACAACAACCCCGTTGGGGCTAATAAGGGCATAGAACAACGCCACAACCACTCACCTAAAGCAATTTTGTCGCCTTGTTGAATACGTTGTTGAATGTCGGGAGTGCTAAATGCACGGATTTTGGTGATTTCTGGCTCTTGAACTTCAAAGCGTAAACGCATCTGATAATTTTTAAATGCTAAACGGTTATAGGCAATTTGACCTGCCACTAATTCATAACGATAACCATCGGTTAAGATTAAGGTTTGTCGTCCTGTATTGGCGTCTATTTGTCGTGTGGCTGTTTTGGCAAACAACATGATTTGGCTTGTACCATGCTCTCGTTGTTTTTCACTATATAAAGTCACATCTAATAATTGGCTTTTGTCTGTCGACATGGCGTTAGCATATAACATATGGCTATCAATTTTCTGAAACTGACCCACCTTCACCATATCAAACGCATTACGATTGGCTTGTTGGCTAAAGACTTTTTCGTATAAATAATTGCCTTTAGGGGTAAAATATAAGCTTAAACTGGCAACAGTGACAGTAATTAATAAAACAACAGGCACTAGGCTACCAATTAGCTGCCAACGACTAATGCCACTACTGCTTAACACCGCCATTTCGTTATCAATATATAAACGGCCAAAGACTAATAACACAGCAATAAACAGCGACAAAGGGATAATCAGCTCAAGAAAACCAGGTAAACGGTATAACAACACTGCGGATAATAAATTGACATCTAAACGACCTTCTGCCGCCATGCCAAAAAACTTAATAACACGTCCGCCCATTAAAATGAGTGTCAACAAACTGGTCACAGCGATGGTTGTTATCAACAATTGACCACTCAAATAGCGACGAATAATCACAATAACTTTGCCTTTTCTTGGTGTGACTTACAGGGTTGTTGCTTATTTGTTTATATTCCAATCATTTTTAGTGATTTTATATTCACAAAACAGATGAATTTCGCTGAAATGCGTAAGCCGTATACTGTTAAAACAATCATGAATCGGTAAACTAGGCCATATTGTAACACTAGATGAGCTTATCTTTGGATGGTTCTTTATCATCACTCATCAACAAAAATTTATGTGAGAGAGGTTGTCATGGATTTTGCGTTGTTATCTACCGTTAACCCTGCCCTTGTGCCTGCAGATGCCCTGATTATTGCCATGACCACACAAGGTTTAACGCCAACAGGTTTAGCACTTGATGAGGCCAGTGCAGGTCAATTATCAGCGGCCTTAAAAGCAGCTAATTTTGAAGCCAAACTTGGGCAAACGGTCTCTTTATATCGTTTAAATAATATTAGCTGCCCTGTGATTGTGGTGGTGGGTGCTGGTGACAGTAAAGAGTTTAACGGTCGTGCTTTACAAAAAGTAGCGGCTCAAGCTTACAAAGCCTTAAATAGCAAAATGCAAGCTGCCTATAGCTTTTTAAGCGAATTAACCGTGACCGATCGAACAGCCACACAAGTGATTAGTGACATTGCTCGTAGTACACTTGAGGTTGATTATCGTTTTGACCAATTTAAAAGCAAAAAAAATGAAACTAACAATATCACCATGACCTTAGTTGTAGGTGATGAACTCGCAAATGCCACAGGACAAACCGCTTTAAGCTGGGGACAAGCCGTGGCAACAGGCCAAAGTTTTGCCCGTGATTTAGGTAACTTGCCACCCAATATTTGTCATCCTAGCTATTTAGCCGAACAAGCTACTGCCCTCGCCAAAGGCCAACGTAAATTAAGTGTTGACGTATTAGGCGAAAAAGACATGGAAAAATTAGGCATGGGTGCATTTTTAGCGGTGTCTAAAGGTTCAGAACAAGAAGGCAAATTGATTGTCATGAATTACACAGGTGGCAAAAAAGGCGAAAAACCTGTGGTATTAGTTGGCAAAGGCATTACCTTTGATACAGGTGGCATTTCGATTAAACCTGCGGCTGGCATGGACGAAATGAAGTTTGATATGTGTGGTGCAGCTTCGGTTTTTGGTGTAATGAAAGGCATTTTAGCCGCTAAATTACCCATTAACGTGGTTTGTGTGGTCGCTGCTGCCGAAAACATGCCCTCTGGTCGTGCGACGCGTCCTAGTGATATTGTTACCACGATGTCTGGCCAAACTGTTGAAATTTTAAATACCGATGCCGAAGGTCGTTTGGTGTTGTGTGATGCCCTTACCTACGTTAAAAAATATGATCCTGCGATTGTAATTGATATTGCCACGTTAACAGGTGCTTGTGTGGTGGCTTTGGGTAAAGTTGTGTCTGGCTTATTTAGCCCAAGTGACAGTTTAGCCAATGACATTTTACAAGCTGGCGAACAAAGTAATGACCGCGCATGGCGTATGCCTGTGTTGCCTGATTACCAAGAATTATTAGACTCCCCCTTTGCGGATATTGGTAATATTGGTGGGCCTAACGGTGGCGCAATTACCGCTGCCTGTTTCTTGGCACGTTTTACCAAAGACTATACATGGGCACATTTGGATATTGCTGGCACAGCTTGGTTGTCTGGCGCACAAAAAGGCGCGACTGGCCGTCCTGTTCCTTTGTTAATGCAATATTTGCAGCATCGTGTTACAGGTTAATTTTTACTTATTATCGACAAATAGTGTAGAGTCGCGTCTGCTAACGGCATGCCGTTTGGTAGATAAGGCTCTGCAAGCTGGGCAACGGGTTTTTATTCAATTAGAGAATGACACCGATGCCCAAGCTTGTGATGAATGGCTATGGTCGTTTAAAGCAGAATCTTTTATTCCTCATCATCGTCTAGGTGATGGGAAATTTATTGACGCGCCTGTATTATTGGGACTAAAGACACCCGTTGAAGCAGATGGTGTGTTACTGAATTTAAGTACTCGTGCGCCTCAAGGTTTGGCACAATTTCAACGAGTGCTTGAAGTGATTGCAAATGATGAACAACTTAAACAAGCAGGACGTTCTCGCTGGCAATATTATCGACAACAAGGCTTTAGATTAGAAAAATACGATTTGTGAGTCCGCTTATGGCTGTTGAATTAGGTAATCATTTTCCTCAACGTTGGCAACGAGCTCCTGTTGAGTTAAGACAAAAGATTTTTGATGAGCTACAAGATATTTGTCGTTCTTTAGGCGGCGTTATTAATGAACGTGTGATTGCCAGCCCGATGACTGCTCGTCCGCCTTCTGTGCCATTAGCACCACGTGTTGCTCCTACAGGCGTTGCCCCTTCTGCCCTTGAACAAGAACTGAAAAAACGCTTTTTACAAAATGCCGATGATCTGATCGAGCAGCATTTAGATAAAGTTCGTGAAGATTTACGTCGTTGGTTGCATGGTGAAATGAATCAATTACTCAGTGATAGCCTAAAAAAAACTAACACTCCATGAGACAAAAAACCTCCTGTTTTGCTCTTTTAGCCACTTGGGTTTGGCTCAATCCGTGTGCGGCTGATACTGTTGATGAATCAGCCGCCCGTAAAGCAGGTGAAGCCGCTGTTAAAAGCGTTATTCCACGCAAAATCGACTACAACAAACTCAAATTTAACTTGGTGCCTTTTGGTGTTAAAGTTAAAGAGATTACCCTCTCCGAAAACGAACGCTTTGCCAAACATCCGCTCCGTACATGGCCATTTTTTGCTCGTGCACAAGAAGTCAGTTTAACGGCTGATTTATTACCGTTATTTATTGGTCGAATTTCGGTCAATGACCTTGCTATTCAACACTTTCAAGCCAATATTTTGGTTGATAAAGATTATTCACTGAATGTTGGCGATTTGTTGCAACAAAAGCGTGGCCCATTAATGAATTGGCTACGCATTAAAAATTTCCATGCCACTGATGGCTCGATCAATATTGTAGATGCTACGGCTGCACAAGGTGCCGCTAAATTAAGCTTTGACAAAATTGATGCTCGATTTACGGGTTTTGCTGTTAAAGAAAAATTTAATATGGACATTAGTTTGCGTACACCACAAGCGACACAAAGCAATGTCAGCTTACGCGGCATGGCAGGCCCATTAAATAGTGTTAAAAGTAATCAAATGCCAATTGATGGGGTGTTAACCGTCAACGATGCCCCGATTTTACCCTTCTTGGCTTATGCTCCCAAAAACCTAACCGCATACCCTGTCAGTGGTGTGGCATCCATGAGGTTACAACTCAAGGGCAACACATGGGATGGCATGAGCTCTCAAGGTGGCATTCAATTTGACAATATGATCTTGGCTGCACCTGATGGCACACAACGTGGCAAAGCCTTTAGTATGGGTTTGGATATTGGCCACAATGTTTTTAGCTTAAAACGTAATAGCTTAGATATTAATAATATGGCCATGACCATTCATGGCAACAAAATGACGGTTAATGGTGTGGTGCGTGGCATTCCTAAACAACCTGTGATGGATATTAATTTACGCGCTAACGGCTTAGAGCCGACCAAAATGGAAGAAGTTTATCCTTTTGTGCGCGCCTATTTACCAAAAAATTTAAGTTATAGTGGCACAACTAATCTCAATATTGATGCCCAAGGCGATACCAACAATTTAACGGTAGGGCAAACGCACTTAAAATCCTAAGACAGAGAGCAAGAAGGTTTCATCCCATC
>ERZ650309.129-NODE-129-length-36823-cov-8.394609_pt1 | contig 36823 bp, 26 predicted proteins | sample MGYA00376245_ERZ650309 | MGnify/ENA primary metagenome ERZ650309 (study PRJEB26733, sample SAMN07839294) | wastewater metagenome | biome: urban; feature: wastewater treatment plant; material: waste water | place: USA: North Carolina | collected 2016-04-26 ... | reverse complement strand
CAATTTTTGTAAGCTCTGGATAGTCTGCTAATTCAAGCCTAAATGCCTCATCATCCGATAGATGCAAATGTAAGGTATTTAGTTTAGCTGCTGCCATGATGTCGATAAAATTCTTAATCTGATCGGGAGTAAAGTAATGACGGGCAACATCGAGCAAAATTCCGCGGTATTTAAAGCGTGGGGTATCTTCAATGGTTAGCAATGGTAAACTGCTTTGTTTAAACCATAACTGACGCAAGCTCTGCAACGCATAAAAAAAGCCAGCCGGGTTACTGGCCTGAACAATAATCTGTGTTGGCGTAATTTTTAAACGATATGCTTCTGGGCTTGAATTAGGATCCTTGCGGATTGTCTGTAAAATGATTCCGTCCTTAGCGTTTTTCTTATCTATCTTAGCTTCAATTTTTAAATCTAGCTGTAATGCTTGCAGCCACAGCTCAGTTTGTGCTGATGAGTTATTACTTAAATCATGAATTACTAATTGTTGATTCAGTATAAATTTGCCAGATTCGTCATTATAGATAATTTGGGTAGGGGTCGGAATAATGATTGAGCTGCTTTCATTATTCGTGGCCGAATTATTCCAGTTGTCTTGGATACGCTTCTGAGTTTGTGATTCTGCGATGCCAGCATTAAAATTGGTTATTTGATAGTTTTGTGGGCTTGTAGCGATATTGATTAATCTATCTGGTGTACGTAAGAATAGGTTTTGGGGCAGCGATGAATAGTTTAGTGGTCCACGCGAGCTATTATGTAATAAGTTGATTGTATAACTTTTACCCTTGTGCAGAATAAAATCAGTTTCCGGTGCTACTATAGTAGTAAAGACAGTGCTCAGATCGTTATCAGTAAAATTTGCTTTTTGATATTTAAGCTGGCTGCAGTGCTTAGTTGCAGTTTCACAAATTTGCATGTTTAGTTTACGGTTACTTTGGCTGGTTTGGCGGAAATTACGTGGCATATAAAATCCAAATTGCCAATCATTCAGGTTATTGCTACGGTTAACGAAGGTTATTCTGATTGAGAAGTTACTGCTACTATCTCCAGCTTGCGGCCCGACGATAATATTTTTTATTTTGATTGATTCTGTTGCGAATGCAGATTGTCCTATTCCAATTAAGTTTAATAAGGCGATCGTGATTATAGTTGTTGATTTGATTTTCATGATATTTCTGTAATTGTGTTAGTTAAACGCCTATTTTACTAGATTTGTTAGTATCGGTGATTAAATTCAGGTTCTACAGATAAAGCAATAAACTGGCTAGAATGATAAAGTGCAGCAAATAGCAACGATTTTATTTTGGATGTATAGGTTTTGCTAGACAAATTGAGTTGTTGTAGGCTACGATAACTACTTTACAATTACTCTAATTAACCGGGCTGTTTATGAAAAATTTGTGGTTACTATTTATCTTGCTTTTGAATTCTTCCGTTGTTGCTGTGGCTGATGATTACATTTCGGTAAATAATTATATTCAAAATCCATACAATAATCAAATCAGCGCAGGAGGACGAAATTTTGTTACTGAGAGCGATATTCAAAACAAAGGTTTATGGGAACAGTTTTTCACTAATGGTACGTATAATGCTGTTGGGTTAGCGAGTTGGGCTGTACTTAATGTGCCTAATAATAACTATGCTTATGGTGCAAACTTATTTATGCAATCAGGGCATGTCGATGGTTTTGCTCTTGGTGGTATGCTCGAAGTCGTTAATCCGTTTTTGCAGCCCGGCTATCGTTATTTGTCAGGTGATATTTCTTATGCATTATTACCGAACCAACAAGTTGTTACACCATCCGAGCTTTATCTGGAATATCAATTACCTAATCATGTTCAGGTTGATGGTGGCTGGATTTTTCTTGAAACACCGTGGATGAATTCTTATGATGATGCAATGTTGGTATCAGGAACATTTCAGGGGATATTAGTTAATTATCAAATGACTGATAACTGGCGTCTAACTGCGATTGGTACCAATGCCTATCAGGAAATGGGCTCTAATAGCTTTAATCAGGACACAATGTATAATTCCAGTTATGGAAATTTTGTTACTCGCAGCCCATCTACAGGTTTGCAACAAGTAATACCAAATGCTTATGGGAGTGATGGAAGCTTAGCTTTTGGTGCGATTTATAAACCATCGGCAGATTATAATCTAAATCTGTGGGGTTACAGCTTTTCCGAATATGCCAATACTCTATACGCTGATTCAAATTATCAAGTACATCTTAATAGTAATAACAAATTTAATTTTGGAGTTCAAGTCGGAAATCAGAATACTTGGGGTATGGCAAATACTGTTCCAGAGTTAGTTGGTTATGGTGGTGTAAATAGTTATTTGGGCGGTGCCAAAATTGCCTATAGTTATGATGAATGGTTTAAAGCTGAGTTATCTTATGATGGTATGTATGGTCAACAGAGTTCATTTTATGGTGGTGGCTTTATTTCGCCATATACTTTTACAATCGTTAATGATCCCTTATATACCTCAGGGCTTGGTGCAGGATTGATTGAGCAGGGCGCTGGTAATTCATGGCGTGCAGCAACTACTTTCCGTCCGATACCCGGGGATAGTCATACTAAAATTGAAATTGCATATGAGCAATTTAATACCGTAAGTCCGATGCAGGAGTGGGATTTGGATATCAAATGGGTACCCGAAGGTGCTCCGCGGGGTTTAATCGTTCATTGGGAGGCTGATTACGGAATTGCACCTACCTCAGATTTGGTTAATGGTGGCGATTTCTTTTTTATGCAAACAATATTATCTTATAATTATTGATGCTACAAAATCTTGTTTTTGTTGTGAGCTGCAATCATCTTATTTTTGGCGCAGAGAATAGGTGTTAACCGTTTTACGCTATCTCAATGAACTGTATAGTTCCAATGTTAGTTGTTCATATAATGAGTTAAGCTTTTCTAGGTATGACTCGATTAGTAACAGAGGTTTTTTCTGATCACTATAACTGTGTGTGAACATTTCTTTGAGCTGCTCCAAACGCTCAATTTCAACAATAAGTGGATTAATACATTCATCTAGCTTAACAGCGCAAATATCTGCCGAACTATCTTCATATTTTTTTGATTTTTCTGTCAATGATTGCATTAAGCTGTCAATTCGCTCACTTTCAATTAAACAAATTGCATTATCATAGCTACGTCTGAAGATGAAATATTCGTAAAACAGGCAAATTATTACTCCGGTCAAAACACACATAATCCGGTCAGTAATAAATAATATTTCATTTTTAAAAAATAAATTCATGTAATCAAAGTTAATGCAAAGCATAATGGATACGAGCATAATAAAAAAGGTATATTTTTGCATTAAACAAAAACCGACGCAGTAAATTAAAATTACCGCTATAACTGGTAAAGAATTAGGAAAATTTTGCAAAAAAAACCAAAATAATACGCTCAGTAATAATCCGCCAATACTACCAAGCATCCTTTGTTTGGATTTATTTATTGAGTTACCGGGGCTAAATGGACCAAGGATAGCTAATACCGAAATTGGAATCCATAAGGCGTCTCCCCAATTGCTGAATTGATAAGCAAAAAATGCGGTCATAATGATAATTACAATATGGATAATTCGCCGATGAATTAATTTTTGAGATGTAAGCATAACCGATTCCAGTTAATGATTAGTTCTGCGAGTTTTTCTTGATAAAATCCATCGCCTGTACTCTTGTTTAGATCTGGCTTTGTTTCACACCTTTTGCCATGCAAAATTGCGTTGTACAGCTGTTCCAAGCCATCAATTTGTAATTCTAAATTGTCTGTCCCACTGCGTATACTATGGATTTGATGATAAACATACAAATGTAAACCAGACATATTTTCATGTATTATCTTTACATAGTCGATATAGCTACGCTTAGCTAACAGATTCATACTGGAGAGGCTAATCATGCTGTGCTTACGTAGTATTTTGCTCGTGGTAACGTTTTCTTCTTTTAACATCTTGATTAGTACTTCCAGACTACGTAGTAAACTACTGAGCCATATTTTATGATATAAAAATGGAAATGATTTGTGTAACCAAAACGTGATCAATGAAAACTCAAGAATAAAAAGAGTGTTGTTCCAAATCTGAAAAAAATTACCAATTTTAAGACCTTCCTGAGAAATAGTTCCCATCATTAAAAGAGCGCTAACAAGAGCAAATACTTCTGGTTTGTGACGTAAGGAATAATAAAGAAAATACGCCCATGCTCCAACAGTCAGGATAAATGGTAATTGTAAAAATCCAGTGGTTGAAAAAATTGCAATGGTTAAGCAGACTAAGATTACCCATCCCAAATATATCTTGTCTTTCTTATCCGGTGTATTTATAGCTGGCATTTCAGCAATCAGAATCCCAACGGCGCTCATCAGCATGGTTACGCTAGGTGATGCTGGCTTTAAAATTAAGTTTGCTATGAATAGTCCTGTTGCCAGATACGCTGCTTTGAGACCTATCAGACGAGCATACCAGTAAGGATCTATGCGATCCAATCTACTCAGACTATAGAGGAACATTTACTACTTAGTCCGAATATAAGCATAGGCACTCATGCCCGGCAAGAGCCGATGCTGCGGGTCATTATCTAGTACTTTGATTTGAACTGGCAATCTTTGCGGTAGATTAACCCAGTGATTCTGACTCAAAATAAGTTGAGTTTCTTTGGCGGGAAGAATATGCTGGCGATCCACTGACCAGTTATTCGACATTACTACGCCATGAAATATTTTTCGGCCAAGATATGCGCGTGGAAAAATCAGAACCTTATCACCAGCTTGCACGTTGCTAAGGTCGGTTTCATTCATATTCGCCTGAATAAAAACTTCACTAGTATCCACGTAGTTTAAAAGTCCTACATGTGCAAGAGCAGAGCTTCCAACTCCCATATACATGTTTTGGATGTAACCATCTGCAGGAGCTCTAACCATGGTATCAGAAACGTCGATTGCAGCTTTATCAACTGCGGCAGATAATGTTGCAATTCCTGTCTGAGCTTTTTTTAGCTCGATTTTTTCTAAATCAATCTGGCGTTGTAAACCTAATACGACATTTTGTTGTGACTTGATGTTAAATTCAAGCGTTTTTAGTTCGATCTGCGGTACTCCATTTCCTACATCCGGTGCACTTTTTTGTGAGTACTCATACTTCATTCGGTTTAGTTGTTCCTCTGCTGCCTGCATATTGGCACTTGTGACCTGAATTTGTTGACTGATCACGCTTAGTCCTACTTTTGCTTGCTCATACTGTGCTTTAATTCCTTTGTATTCAAGGTCGTATTTCTCCGGTTTAACCAATAAAATAGGATCTCCTTTTTTTAGTTCTTGTCCATTTTTTACATAGATTTCTTCAACATGACCTGTGACAGCAGAAGAAATCGCGGTCATGTTTTCTATTACAAAAGCTTCATCTGTAATTGGAAATAAATAAGTTAAGGAGTAGGCTAATGCAATTATACTGCCAGTACCAAAGATTAAAGTTGCAAAATTAAATTTTTTTACTAATTTCATTTGTTTTCATTACCTTCTGATTCAGTTGAGTATTTATATCCACCACCTAGGTTTTGGTAAACGTTGACCAAAGATATCATTTGTTGTAACTTGGTCTGAGTAGCATCAATTGCTAATAGTTGTTGTTCTGATTTTGCTATCAGTACTAAGCTGTAGGGCAATAATCCGCGTTGAAACATGGCTTGTTTTGTTTGTACGACGCTTTCCAATTTGTTCACTGCGTTTGTATCCGCCAACATTTTTTTATTCCAGCCATTATTTGCAGATAAAGAGTTGTCTACTTCATGTAACGCAGTATTAACAACATACTTATAGTTTGCTAATGAGGCTTTAAATAACGCGGTATTGGTATTTATTTGACCAAATACACTTGGGAGAATAACCCAATTAGCGTATGCCGCGTAGTAGCTTTGGGTATTTCCATTTTGAATGGTTGGATCCGGAACATTTGGTACTGCATTGTTAAACGTTTGCTGGCCTGATCCTTGTGCGTAAAAGTAATTCAGGTTAATGCTCGGTAACAGTGCGCTGGAAGCTACACTGATTCCTTCATTTGCTGCCTTAAGCTGCGCTTCAGCACGCATGATATCTGGTCTTGCTGCAATCACAGAGACCGGCATATTGCTTGGTATGACTTGATTAGGATTTATTTTCGCAAATTTATTTTTAGCAGTAAGGTTACCTGGTGCTTGATTGATTAGCATCCGTAAGGCATTCTTTGCAAGTTGCAAATTATGCTCAGCTAAAGCGATTTGACCTTCTATTAGCTGCTGTTTGCTGCTTAATTCCTGAACTGATAAATTATTAACCAGTCCTCTTTTATCCATTGCAGCAGTCACACTTACCAGCTCTTCTAACGTGGTATTAAGTTTTTTGTATTGATCAAGCATTTGCTCTTGAGCTAAAAAAGAAAAATATGCAGCGCTGACTTGTCCAATTACAGCTAAACGAACACTTAGTTGTGCATTTTCAGCTGCTTCAACATTATAGTTTGCTTGCTTTTGTAAGGTGTAATTAGTAAATACATTTAAGGTATAAGCTGGTAAGATAGCATAAAATGCTCCGCTATTTGCGATGGTTCCTAAATTGCCAATTGGGGTGACGCTATTTTGCGAATTACCACTAATGTCACCACCAAAGACACTTAAAAATGGTACCCAGTTTAATTTTGCAGATAGCAGCTGTCCTTGTGCTGCTTCTAAGTTTGCTTTGGCAACGCTAATGCTCATATTGTTTTTTAGACCAGATTCGATATAGTTATTCAAGTCTTGATCATTGAATTTTTGCCACCATGCCAAATAAGGTAAGCTCTCGCTTATTGGACCCATCGATGTAGTTTTTGAGTTCCATGTAGCAGGAATATCCATATTTGGCTTAGTATAACTGGGTGAAAAATAACTACAGCCGCATACACTAACACCAGATATCAAGTAAAATATTTTACGCATATTCTTAATTTTTAAATCCCTCAAAATATTATTTTACTGTTTTGGTTCATATCTTATCTTAAAGTATGGTGTTTAATTATCAAAAGGGTTCTCAATGATCTTTACAATTTCATCATTGTATTCAAGTGATTTAGAATGCACAAAATACATTATCATTGACTTTATATTTATATCAGGAACATCTAGTGTTTTTATTATGTTATAGCGGCCAATTCGCTCAAGTAATTTTTCGACGGAATAAGACTCAAACCCAAGACGAATAGAGATTTGGTAACAAACGTTACTAACAGTTCCTCTTTTTATGTTAAGAGCATCAGACACTCTTTTTTGACTGTAACCTATAGCTAGCAGGTATAGAATATTTCGCTGTCTTTGTGTTAGAGATTTCAATAGGCTGATATTGAAGTCCGCGTTATTAAAGTTGTTACAGCCCCAAAACATTCTCGTGTAATCATAGCCTTGGCTCAGTACGCCACAAACATTACCGTTTGGTGCGTATATGGGAGTATACATTATATGTAACGCGCCGTGACGGTTACTTAATTTATCAAAAACGATGCATGAAATCATGGACTGGCTACTCATGCACAACTCTAAAATTTCTTTGGTTGCATTATGGTAGTAATCAATCTTAAGTTTTTCATCTTTGGATAATACAAAGTAGTCAGTTTTATTAATATGTTTCAGAAAGCCAAATTCTAGTTTCGTCCTGTCTGTAGCAAATAAACATTTTTTGTCAAGATTGAATATGCTAAGAAATATTTTTTTATCCTTATAGTTGGAAAAAAATATTTTTATGATCTGTTCTAAAAATTCTTCATATTCATGGGAAGTTTTGTCTCCCTTGTTGTCAATCTCGTTTACCATTTCAACTTCACTAAAAATTTTAGGTTTAGGCATGACTCTTCACTCTATTGTTATGACTTTCTCTATCAGTAAATAATTTAGGTTTTAGATCATTACCTTGACGGAGCACTATTTTATAGGTTGAATATTTCTTATTGGCTAAAATATATCATACAAAGTCAGCATTATCGCATAAAATTTGTTTGGCTGATATCTGCAATTATGCAGATTGCGTATCATATTGCTACAATTAAATAAATTAACTTTTACTCTGTCAATTTTGAGCTTAATGGACATGGCAGAAATTATCAACTATTTAGCCATTTTTTAAGCTTGCTATTCTGCTGCATCGCATGATGTAACTACCAGTGTTATCTGCTACAATCCAGTTGTACACTTTCTTCATTGAATGACAAAGCAATATGTCGTTGTGAGAGTTAGAGTATTTCAAAATGGAGGTTCTTATTATGAGTGAAAATTTATTTATACGTAAGGTGGCGATTCTCGGTGCTGGGGTGATGGGAGCACAAATTGGGGCGCATTTTGCCAATGCTGGAGTCCCCGTAATACTATTTGATTTAAAAGCTAAGGACGGAGCAGCAAATGCGATAGGTGATAAAGCGCTAGCTAATTTGACTAAATTAAAACCAAATCCAGTCGCTTCTGCTAGATCATTTGCATATTTGAGTGTAGCTAATTATGATGATAATTTGGATTTATTAACGGAATGTGACTTGATTATCGAAGCGATTGCTGAACGCATGGACTGGAAAGTTGACTTATTTCATAAAATTGCCCCCTATCTAAATCCGCATGCAATTGTTGCAACCAATACTTCTGGACTCAGTGTTGAAGAATTAGCCAATAGCGTTCCAGAGTCACTTCATTCTCATTTTTGCGGAATTCATTTCTTTAATCCACCACGTTATATGCCATTAATTGAGCTAATCCCAAGCTCTAAAACTGAAAGAGCGGTTTTAACAGCTTTGGAGACATTTTTGGTCAGTGGGCTTGGCAAAAGCGTAATTGAAGCCAAAGATACCCCTAATTTTGTGGCAAACCGAATTGGTGTTTTCTCGATGATGGCAGTTTTAGAATATGCCGAGAAATTTAATATTCCTTTTGAGGTTGTAGATCAATTAACTGGCAAAAACTTGGGGCGTGCTAAATCTGCAACGTTTAGGACTGCCGATGTTGTTGGTTTGGATACATTTGTACATGTAGTTGAAACCATGATGGCTAAATGTAAAGACGGATTTGAAGATAGTTATCTTATCCCTGAGTGGTTAGATAAACTAATTAAAGCTGGTGCGCTTGGACAAAAAACCAAGGCTGGGATATTCCGTAAAGATAAAGACGGTATCAAAGTAATTGATATTGCTCTTGGTGATTATCGCCCTGCGGATAAGAAAGCAGACCCTGATGTCTTGGCAATAATACAAAAAAAATCTTGGGCAGAGAAAATGGCTGCGCTACATGATTCAACGCATCAGGAAGCTCAATTTTTATGGGCAACTTTCCGCGATTTATTTCACTACTGCGCAGTGTTGATGGGAGAGATAGCTGATACTCCTCGTGATATGGATTTGGCATTGCGTTGGGGCTTTGGTTGGAAAGAAGGCGCATTCGAAATTTGGCAGCAATCGGGTTGGTTACAAGTAGCGCAATGGATCAAAGATGATATTGTTGCGGGTAAAACCATTTCACAAACACCGCTTCCGCAGTGGGTGTTTAAATTGAATGATGGTGTATATGTCGATGGTAAGCATTATGACCATAGTGTTGATAAACTAGTTGAACTGGATTTATTACCAGTTTACAATCGTCAGTTATTTCCAGAGTTATTACTCAATGAACGGATAAAAATAGAGCAACATACTCTTTATGAAAATGCAGGAGTTAAGCTCTGGCATAGTGGCGATAATATTGGTGTTTTGAGCTTTAAATCCAAAATGTGCGCAATTGGTATGGACGTTTTGACTGGTCTGGATGAAGCGATTAGTGTTGCAGAAAAAGAATGTAAAGCATTGGTAATCTGGCAGGAAAAAGATGTTTTCTCTGTTGGTGCTAATTTGGAAGAATTTGGTTTCTCAATTATGATGAATGGTGCAGAAGCGGTACAGGAAATCATCTCTGCGGGGCATCGAATTATTGCCAATAAATTACGCTATAGTCAAATCCCCGTGGTTGCTGGAGTGCGTGGTTATGCTTTCGGTGGTGGCTGTGAAATTATGCTCCATTGCGATGCAGTTGTCGCGGCAATGGAATCATATATTGGTCTGGTTGAGGCAGGCGTTGGATTATTGCCAGGTTGGGGTGGTTCAACCGAGATGGTAGTGCGCGCTGCTGCAGCGCAAGACCCATGGATGGATTTAACTAAACGCTATCAAAATTTAGCGATGGCGAAAGTTGCAACTTCAGCTTACGAAGCCCAAGAAATGGGGTTTTTGCGTGAGTCAGACACGATAGTCATGAATACCCGTGAAGTTTTATTGATCGCCAAAGAACGTGCTAAATTTATGGCGCAAAGTGTTTATCGACCACCAATTAAACCGAAGGTAAAAGTTTTTGGTGAACAGGGAATTGCAACGATAAATGCACTTTTAGCTAATATGATCGCGGGTAAACAAATTTCTGAGCATGATTTATGGATTGCCAAAAATATTGCTGAAGTTATGTGTGGTGGTATGATTGATAAAAATAGTATCGTCAGTGAAGATTGGTTGCTTAATCTTGAACTAAACAAATTTACTGAATTAGCGATTAGCGAAAAAACTGCGGATCGGATTCAGCATATGTTGAGTACTGGTAAACCTTTGCGCAATTAAGCTACTCAAACAGATTCATTGTCCTAGGTCGTTATTTTGCTCCTCACTTATCAGGAGTAAGCTTCGTCGCAAAATGCCTACTAGTACTTCGGATCTGTCTGAGTCGGTACATAGATAGTATGAAAATGGAGAAATCAAATGACTAGAGAAGTTTATATTGTTGCCGCTAAACGCAGCGCTTTGACTAAAGCTAAAAAAGGTAGTTTTGCGAATACTCGTCCGGATGATTTATTGGCGCAATTAATGCAAAAAACCGTCGCTAGTTCTGGCGTTGTACCAGAAGATATTGGTGATGTGATTATTGGTTGTGCTTTTCCAGAAGCTGAACAAGGTTTGAATGTAGCACGGGTAGCTGCGCAATTAGCTGGTTTGCCAGATAGTGTGCCGGGTATGACGATTAATCGCTACTGCAGTTCAGGGTTAAATGCCATCGCGATTGCAGCTAACCGAGTTCAAGCTGGTGAAATTGAGGTAGCGGTTGCTGGTGGTGTTGAATCAATGAGTATGATTCCGATGGGTGGCAATGATTTTTCAGTGAGCCCGGCAGTATTTCAAAATGAACATGTTGGTTTAGCTTATGGCATGGGGATTACCGCTGAGAAAGTGGCAGAGAAATGGCAAGTAAGCCGTCAAGCACAGGATGAATTTGCTACAGCCAGTAATCGTAAGGCTGATGCGGCGCAAAAGGCTGGTTTCTTTGCTGAGGAAATTACACCGATTGAAATTAGCAGCAAAAAAGCCGATGAGAAAACTGGAGAGATTATTAGAACGATTAAAGTCGTAGATAGCGATGAAGGAATCCGCGCGGATACAACTTTAGAAGGCTTGGCTAAATTAAAGCCTGCTTTTGCCGCTGCTGGCTCAGTTACGCCAGGGAATAGTTCACAAATGACAGACGGTGCTGGTGTATTAGTCTTAGTTAGCGGTGAATATCTAAAGCAACATGGTTTGAAAGCTTTAGGTAAATTTCATGGATTTGCGGTTAGCGGGGTTGCAGCAGAGATCATGGGGATTGGTCCGATTAAAGCGATTCCACAGCTAATTAAGCAACAAGGGTTAGAGCTAAAAGATATTGATTGGATTGAGTTAAACGAAGCATTTGCGGCACAATCATTGGCGGTGATTAATGAGCTTGGTTTAGATCCAAGTAAAGTTAATCCTTATGGCGGTGCGATTGCGTTAGGACATCCGCTTGGTGCAACTGGAGCCGTTTTAGCAGTGAGAATATTGCATGGACTACGGCGTACACAAAAGAAATATGGTATAGTTTCAATGTGTATCGGCGCAGGAATGGGTGCGGCTGGTTTATTTGAAGTTTGCTAACTACTAACAATTAAAGAGAGTCAATCATGGAAAAAATATGGCTAAAAAATTATAAACCTGAGATTCCTGCAGAAATCAAGCTTGATGATACAACACTGGTTGATTTGTTTAATCAAGCTTGCAAACAATATGCTGCTAATCGTGCTGTTAGTTGTCATAAAGTGGCTTTATCTTTTTCAGAAGTGAAAGAACGTTCGCTGCAAATGGCTCAGGCTTTGATTGATATTGGTGTAAATAAAGGTGATCGAGTTGCACTAATACTTCCTAATTGTTTGCAGTATCCTCTGACCGTTTTTGCTGTGCTCTTGGCTGGTGCAACGGTAGTTAATATCAACCCTCTTTATACACCAAATGAAATTGAATATGTATTGAAAAACTCAGAGCCGACAGTTGTAGTGACGTTGGATATGTTTTCAGAGAAACTAAATGGGTTTTATAATCAATTTGGGATTAAACATATTATTAGTACTAAAATTGCTGATCCCTATCCAACGGTAAAACGTAGCATAATTAATCTGTTGTTGCGCTATGTGGCGAAAGTCAATCCTAAACTGGTTTATCAGCCTTTATCATGGCGTACGTTGATGGAAAAATCATCAGTTTTAGCTAGTCCGATAGCGGTAACTGCAGACGATATTGCATTCATTCAATATACAGGAGCGACTACTGGGCATCCTAAAGGCGCAATGTTATTACATCGCAATATTGCCTCAAACATCAAACAAATTTTTAGCTTACTAGATGTGCAAGTTGATGATATGTCAAAACAAGTGGTTATTAGCGCGCTACCAATGTATCATATTTTTTCATTAACGGCAAATTTCTTTACTTTCTTTTTTCATGGTTCAGAAAATGTTATGGTTCCCAATGCCAAGAACATTAAAGATTTAGTTAAAACCATGAATTCAACGCCATTTACCGTGTTTAATTCTTTAGACACACTCTATCATAAGCTTTTAGAGTATAAACCTTTTATTAACGCCAAACACCCACACTTTAAATATGGAATCTGTGGTGGCATGGCAATTCGTCAATCTGTGGCAGAACATTGGTATCAGCATACGGGGTTAGTTCCAACTAATTGCTATGGCTTAACAGAGACATCTCCTTGCGTCAGCATGAATGATTTAGGTAGCCCATTTAATGGCTCGGTCGGTTATCCAGTACCATCAACTGAGATTGATATTCGTGATATTACAACAGGTACACAAAGCTTGGCTCAAGGCGAAATTGGTATCATTATGGTACGAGGCCCGCAGGTGATGGTTGGCTATTGGCGTAATCCAGAACAAACTAAACTTGCTTTGTCTGCTGATGGTTGGTTGAGAACTGGCGATATCGGTTATGTTAATCCAGATGGTTTATTATTTATTAGTGGTCGTGAAACTGAAATGATAATTGTCTCTGGATTTAATGTTTACCCAGCGGAAGTAGAGATGGTGATCGATCAATTGCCAGAAATTGCTGAGGTTGCAGTAGTTGGTTATCCTGATGAAGAAAGTGGTGAGGCGGTGCATGCCTATATTGTGTTGAATGCAGAACATACTCTTAGTGTTGAACAGATATTGCTTCATTGTCGTAAAAATTTAACACGCTACAAAGTTCCGCACTTTCTTACGATTGTTGAAGAATTGCCTAAAACACTCGTGGGCAAAATTGACAAAAAAGCGCTAGTCGCTCAATATCTAAATAAAAATACTCAAACTGATTCGAAATACTAGTAGGCGATTTACGACGAAGCCTACACGTAGTAGGTGAGGAGTAAATCAACGACCTAGGATGATGAATCGGCTTGAGTAAACAAGGAGTAATATTATGGTTCAGTCAGTATTTATAACTGGTGGGACTCGTGGAGTAGGGCTTGAAATTGCCAAGAAGTTCGCAGCAAGTGGGGCGCAAGTAGCTATTGTCGGTAAAACTGTCACACCGCATCCCAAATTACCCGGTACTTTGGATAGTGCAGCTGAAGAAATTCGTCAGGCTGGTGCATCTGATGTGCTAGCATTGGCTTGTGATGTGCGCGATTTAGAAGCATTGGAGCAAGCAATCAAAACTGCGGGTGAGCGCTTTGGGAAAATAGATTTGCTGGTGAATAATGCCAGCGCACTTTATTTGCTTAGTGCAGAAGAGATTACTCCTTCAAAATTTAACCTGATGCATGAGGTTATTGTTCGTGGGAGCTTTTTTGCCACTCAATATGCATTCCCATGGCTCAAAAAATCAGCTAATCCACGAATTATTCATCTAGCACCCCCGATTGATTTGAAACCAAAATGGTTTGCTGACCATACTGTTTATACCCTGTGTAAATACTCTTCAGCGATGTTGGTTATGGGCTTGGCAGAAGAACTGGCTAAAGATGGTATTGCGGTTAATGCCGTATGGCCACGTACGCTTTTGGCTACTGCTGCGGTACAAAATCTCTTGGGTGGTGATATGGCAGTTCAGCATTCACGCCATCCGCGGATTGTTGCTGATGCAGTTGCATTGTTGGTTGCTAAGGAAACTAGTTATAGTGGACATTTCCATCTAGATGAAGATATTTTACGAGAAAATGGCATTGATTTGGCGCAGTATAATTGTGTAGCAGGTAGTAAGCTGATAACTGATCTTTATGTCGAAGAATAAGTAATATATTTATCGTCTTTGAATCAAATACTACGAGTATATGTTTTATGCGATACTTTTTCTTCTAAATAAAAAACCGCTGAGAATAAGTTAACAGCGGTTAAAGATGGTTATTGTATTAGACCTAAACTAAAGTTGCACCTTTGGCGGCACCTAAGGCAGCAATTTGATTAATTGTGGTTAATATTTCCGCGGATAACTTAATATCAGCGGCAGCCGCATTTTCGATAACTCGGGCTGGTGTTCTGGTTCCTGGAATCGGAATAATATTTTCTCCTTGATGCAATAACCAAGCTAGCGCTAGCTGTGCTGGAGTAATATTTAGCTCACTCGCAATTTTTTTAAGTGGCGCAAAACGATCTATATTTTCCTGAAGATTGTTACCACTAAATTTAGGATTATTATTGCGAAAATCATCATTGGATAATTTATCAATAGTTCCAGTTAGAAAGCCACTACCCAAAGGTGACCACGGCACTATCGCGATTCCTAGTTCTTTGCAGGTTGGCAAGATTTCATGTTCAATTTCACGTCGCCACAATGAATATTCGTACTGCACTGCGGTAATCGGGTGTACTTGATGTGCTCTGCGAATTTCATCCGCGCTAACATTACTTAATCCCAAATATTTTACTTTTCCGGCTTTAACTTGGGTTGCCATTGCTGCAATAGTCTCATCAATCGGGCGTCCACTTTCAGGATAATGCAAATACCATAAATCAAGATAGTCAGTTTCCAAGCGGTGGAGTGTTTGCTCCAGAGCGTAAACAGCATACTGTGGTGAACCATTTATATTAAGACCAAATCCCCAGCCAGTTGGCAAATTGGTGCCTGAGTATTCTTCTTCAAAAGTAATTCCGAATTTACTGGCAATAAAAGCTTCCTGACGCCGTGATTTTAAAGCTTGCGCAATTAACTTTTCATTATGCCCATTACCATATGCATCCGCGGTATCAATCATCGTTACACCGCTATCCAGAGCTTGATTTAAAACTAACGCGGCATTAGTATCATCACTAGAACCATAATAACCTTCCAGAACCATCGCGCCATAACCGATAGCTCCAACCATAGTATTTCCTATTCTACGTTGTAGCATAGTGTGAATTCCTTACAAATAGTGCACACGTAATTATATTCTTCAAAGGGGTTAAGGTGTTATTTAAAATTGCGATATCATGGATTGCGGTAATTTGTAATGCTTCTGCTATTGCTTTAAATTGGAATAAAAATATTTTTTTCTGATCTTTGCATCCAAGATTACGGTAATTGGGTTACACAAGCTTTGGGGAATTAATTTGGCATATCCCATTTTGGATATTTTCTTAACCAGATCATCAATGTTATTGGTGTGAATGCTGAATTTAGGATAAATATAATTTTTTAGTGTGCTTGTCAGCGCACCATAACTCATTTTCAATTGTTCTGCAGCCTCTCTTACTCCAGCACCGTGCGCTAAAATAAATACTATTTCAGCTTGTCGTTCCGATAGATGGATCGGTAGTGTATCCTCATTCATTATTTTTATATAGTTATCCGCGGCGTGATCGCGATTATATAATTCTGACAAATCGGTGTGCCCCCAAAAATCATAATGTGAGACAAAAGCTTGTATAAAAGCTAATTTGTTTTTATTATCCGTGATGGGGATAAAACTAACGAGTAATGAAATATATTTTCCTTGGTGAACTGCAAAATAAATAAAACTCAATGGAGTCATGATGTGAGCCATTAAATTATGACAGCTTTCAATAATGTAGTCATTTATTTTTAGGAGTAGTTCAATGTTATAGATTCGTTTGTTAATTAATTGGACTGCTTGCTTATTCATGTTTTTAAAGATAGTGATACTATCAATCATCGGAGCATCAGGAATATCTAAAAATTTACAGCAAAAGGCATTGGCATGCGTGATCTGATAATCTTTATCAATTAGCATATATCCAGTATCAGTGCTTTCATTAAGGTACTTATAGCTATCGATTAATATTTTTCCTAATTCTTGATTATTTAGTGTCATCATTTTCTCCATTATATAAAACGTAGAATTAGGTTTATAAATTATGTATATGCCAATTAGCGCTTATCTATAGCCCCTTTATTTTAACGCAAGATGAATCTGCTCACTAATACCATTTTGGTATATTGTTATATATTTCTCATCTGATTACAATATCGCTACTCAAGATTAGTGCAGTTACAAATTTGATCCAGAAAACCTGTCTGATCATGGGTGTAGAGAATTTACAACAATTTTATATCCAGATGAAAAATTTTTATTTATTAAAAGGCAATTTACATGGATGCTAATAAACGGATTTTATCGATTATATCTTTTTCTGCAGTTTTATTATCTGCCTGCAATAGTGGCTCCTCCACTGCGCAGGCAGGTGGTAGCCTTACAACGTCAAGTAGTAGCTTAAATAGTGCCAGCAGTTATTATTTCAATTGTAGTGCAAATATTTCTGAAACTTGTAATAATGGCAAAAATATAGTCTTAAAAAATGGTGCTAGTGGGAATAGACAAGGACTCAAATTAATGGCTCCAACGCTAGGAAGCAGTGTGGTGAAATTAGTTATCCAAGACGCAGCTGGACAAGCACAAACTAATGTAGTATTTTACCCAAGTAAAACAACAATCCAAAACTGTGATTTCAGCAAAAATCAGCAGTGTTCACTTACTGTCGATGCCAGTAGTGGTATAGCTGGTAAAGCTTTAAATATAGTAGCCTTAGATGCTAGTGATAATAAATTAGCAACAATAGGTGTTACGGTTAATAATGGTAGCGGAGTGACACCTCCTCCTGCTAATAATTGGGGTAGTTTTACGGTTAATCAAGCGGTTAACCTAGCTAAAATGACACCAGGGCAAAGCTCATCTTTTACGATTACACTTGACAACAGCCAAGTTAACGATAATAATGTTTCTATCCCATTATCTTTTGATAGTGCTTCAAATAATAACTTAGTAACGTTAGATAAAAATTCCTGTGACTTTACAGCGAGTAATAAAGTTTGTACAGTTAAAGTTACAGCAAGTGCTGGTAATACCTATGGTTCAAATACATTGGAGTTTAATCATCGTAATGCTATCGTTGGTGCCGATGGACGAAATTATGGCACATTAGAAGTTATGACTATTGCTATACCTGATCCGAATGCGACAAATGATACTTTGAAAACACCTAAGATGGTTTCAAATGCGTATTCAGAATATAATACAAATGGTAGTGTTGCGAGTTTTATGATTCGCGGTCCTAAACTTGATACCGTTTATTCGCTAAAAGGTCAGTTTATCCAAACTCTTTTAGATAATATTAAACAATCAGATCCTATTGCATATGAGAAAGATTTTGGTGCTAATGCTAAAGTTGATGCTCAAGGTAATATTGTGGTTAATTTTAAAGAGATTCAATTATCTGGTAGTTCAGATTCAAATTCTAGTGTATTTACCAAAGGTAATAGTGAAATTATAAATTACGATGGTAAAAAAATTAAAATTACGGTAACTGATATCATTCAGGATAAAGATCCACAAAGCAATATTCCTGCTACCAAAAAAATTATTGATGATATTTATGCCGAAACCAAGCGCAATACTACACCAACAATTTATTATGCTCACTGTACTCAAGGAATGGACAGAACAGGCTATTTTATTACTTGGTATTTAGTTCATACCTATCAAAACAGCGATAAAGCGCTTAATACTGTTCAGCAATTTAATAATGTCGTGAAATTAGGCTTAGTGCGCTGGAGCAATGGTGCAGATTTTACTGACTTAAATTTTAATACTAAATCTTGGCAAGGTTCAAACAAAGTGGCACAGATTCCCACAGACATGAAAGAGCAAGAGGGATTTCATTCTACTGACAGTTTTTGGACTAATTATCCAACTGATCAATCGCAAGTGTCGAGCATCTTCGGAAATACTCCAGATGCATCAGAGTACGCGTTTACCTTACCATTATGTAATGGTTATGCAGACAATTGCTTGAATGTAAATGGAAGTACAGCTTCAATTTCAGCTGATTTGAGTGGTTTTGGGAGTATTTATGTTGTTTACGCTGATGTCAATGGAAAGACGATAAAAATCGCTGGACAGTTCAATCAAAGTAACGTCATGCTAGATAAGCCTGTTGGAACCAAGCTAGTTAAAGTTTATGCGGTTAATAATAATTTAGGAAATTCTTTTATAAAAGAAAAAGTAGCGATTATCAAATAGTGACCACGAATATTGTAGTAACAGAGGAGGCAGTTTATTGCCTCTTCTGCTTTTTTGGTGTGTGTCCTGAATTACATGACTATACCAGTAGATGCTATCCATCGGGAAGGCATCATAGCATGCAATTAAGATTTCTTTACCTACGATTGATCAACCTAGTTAGAATACTTAATCAGAAAATATTTTTATAAAACAACTTCACATTAAAAACTAAAAACGTATACTGAATTATTTCCTGAAGAAAAATAATAAAATCATTAGAAATTTTATCTATTTCGTAATTACGTAATTAACTGGTATAATTCAATGTATAAAAAATTAATAAGGACAACAACCATGACTGGGCTATTTTTCTTACTGTTAATATCTATCTTTGTCTGCATATTTAATAGAAAATCTAAAAACACGTATTTTTTATTTGGTTTATTTATTATTTTATGGATTGCATTTTTTATTCCGCATACAATTCGCTATATTAATATTCAACTATAGGACTAATCAATCATGAATAAAAATAATATCTTGGACACGCTTGATAGTATTGCAATTATTGGGCTTACTTTCATATTGGTGATGGCTTTTGCTTATCAGTTCGTGGATAGTGAGTTACCATGTGCTTTGTGTGTAATGCAACGCATGGGGCTATATGCGATTAGTTTAGGACTGGTAATAAATCTAGTGCGAGGTCGCAATCAGAGTAATTACTTAATAATGATTCTGAGTGCCGTAATAAATTCGTGGATAAGCTTATTACAAGTTTTGCTACACGTAGTTCCTAATAGTGGTGGATTTGGTTCTAGTGTATTCGGGCTACACATGTATACCTGGAATTTCATTGTAAGTATGATTTTCATTATATATGGATGTTTGGGTGGTCTATTACATGGTAATGAAACCCAAAAACGAGAAAAAACTATAGCTACCCATAAAATTATCATTGTCGTGCTATTTGTTACATTACTGCTAAATACTTTAAGTGTATTTATTGAATGTGGTCCACACCTTTGTCCATCAGATCCACAGTCATATTGGTTACTAGATATATTTAGCGGTAAATCTTGGAGTTAGCGATTGATAAATATACGTTATCAGGTAGCATAATAGATACTCAATATCTAAAATAGGTGCTGAAATTCGCTTTTTACACCTATTTTAAAACTAGTAGATACATGATATATTATTACCTATTTCGTCTTTTGAATCTCAACTTATCAATTACGTCAAAAATTACCGGAATAACTAACAAGCTTAATGCGGTTGAAGTAATCAAACCCGCAATTACGGTCACTGCCATTGGTGCACGAAAACTAGAGTCGCCTTCTAAGCCTAATGCAACTGGGACCATTCCCGCAATCATCGCAATTGTCGTCATAATAATTGGACGTACTCGTTTTTGGCAGGCGTCCAAAATTGCACTAGTTTGATCGTTACCAGATTTTTTAGAAATAATAATATAATCCACAAGTAAAATAGAGTTTTTGGTAACTATTCCCATAAGCATTAGAATACCGATTAATGATGGCATAGATAAGCTATAACCAAATAAAACTAAACTTCCCAGAGCACCACCAACAGCTAATGGTAAGGCTGAAAGAATGGTAACTGGTTGTTTAAAATCATCAAAGAGAATTACTAAAACAAAATATACACAGATAACGCCTGAAATCATGGCTAAGATGAAACCACTAAACATTTCTTGCATTCGTTCAATGTCACCAGAGTTAATTCTGCTTACTCCATTGGGTAGATGCTGCATGATGGGTAATTTACGAATTTCGTTATCTAATTCACTAAGATTGCGTCCTTGTAAATCGATATTGAAAGTTACAATTCGGCTGCGATCTGTCCGACTGATGTTAATTGGTCCGTTTCCTAACGTTATTTCCGCAATGCTTGCCAGTGGCACTGTTCCATTACTTCCATTTACGCGTAAATTACCTAATGCTCTCAATGTCTGAGTTGCTTTTTCATCTACGCGTACTCTAATTGGTATTTGACGATCATTAAGGTCAATTTTAGCCAAGTTATTACTGTAGTCTCCAGAAGTTGCAACGCGAATGACTTCACCAATATTTTTTGCCGTAACACCTAATTTAGCGGCTTTGTTAAAATCAGGTTTAATCTTAATTTCTGGACGTGATAAGTCAAAGTCAGAGCTAATGTTTCCAATTCCTTTTAGGCTACGGAGTGCCGTTTCAATCTTTTTAGCCGTATCATTGAGTACTTCCTTATCTTCTCCTGTAATGGCTAAAGAGTAGCGTTCTCCATTGCCACTTCCGCCAGAAAATTTTGCCCCTGGAATCATGTTTAACTGGCCTTGGATTAATTTTTCCAGCTGTGATTTAGTTTGATGATGTGGGCGAGAGTTCTTATTAATTAAATTAAAGGTGAGAGAACCGCTCGTAACGCTTCCGTCAGTAGAAATATCCTCACCGCTTTTTACACCATTGCCAATAGTTGCATAAACACTTGCAATCGACTTAATGCTTTTAGTTTGCTGTGTAGCTTGTAACAAGACATTGGACAGAGTTTCAATTTTACTTCCGGGAGGTACTTGAACTGAAAATTGAATTTGATCTCCCTCTTCTGCAGGGAAAAAAGTATTGGGAATAAATGCCAATAATAAAAGTGAGCTGGCAAAAAATCCTCCCGCGATTAATAATGTTCTTCTACGATGTTCCACGCACCATTTAACCATATTTAGATAATGAACCATTATTTTACTCGGTTTATCTGACTCATTATTGTGGCTTGGACGTGGTTTCATAAAATGTGCAGCAAACATCGGGGTTAAAAGCCTTGCAACCAGTAGCGAAATAAAAATCGATATTACGGCTGTCCAACCAAACTGTTTAAATATACGTCCAGGAATACCGCCCATGAAAGCTGTCGGTAAAAACACCGCAATTAAGGTAAATGAAGTTGCAATTACGGCATTACCAATTTCTGCGGCAGCGTTGATCGATGCTTGAATAGGTGAGCTAGAATATTTGAGATGACGCTCTATATTTTCAACTTCAACAATTGCATCATCCACCAAGACGCCAATGACTAAACTCAATGAGAGCAAGGATATCGTATTTAGACTAAAACCTAACCAATAAATAAACAGAAATGTCGGGATAATTGATAAGGGCAATGCGGTAGCTGAGATAAGCGTAGCCCGCCAATCGCGTAAAAATAGCCAAACCACGATAATCGCCAGAATACATCCCTCATAAAGCGCATTCATGGATGAGTCATAATTGTCTTTTATTTGTTGAACGCTATTACTAATTTCGTTAATCGTGATATTAGGATGACTTTCTCTAAGTTTTGCAATTTTAGCACGGACTAAGTTTGCTACCGCCAACTCACTGAAGCCTTTCGATGCATAAACTTGAAAACTGGTAATAGGCTTACCATTCATAAAAGCCATTTGCCGGATTTCCGCTGTACTATCACTAACTTGGGCGATATTTCCCAAACGAACATTATTTCCATTTCCCAGCGGAATATTTAAATTTGCCAAATCAACAGCACTATGGATATTTTCGACGCCCTGAATAGTTTGTTCCTGATTGCCAATATTTGCTCGACCACCTGAGAAATCTTGGCGAACATTGTAAAGTTGATTGGAGATATTGTTAATAGTGGTATTCATTGAGATCAGCTTTGCTGGATCAATTAATACCTGAATTTCTCGATCTACTCCTCCTTGACGAGTGATTTTCCCCACTCCGGGTACCGCTAAAAGTTCTTTATTGATTTCATTGTCAACCAACCATGAGAGATCTGTTGCATCTAAATTAGCGTTTATTTCATAGGCTAAAATTGAGCTATCTCCAATATTAACTCGTGATACTACTGGGGTAGTCGTACCTGGCGGAAATTGTGATTGGATTTTATTTACTGCATCTTTGACATCGTCAGTTGCTTCTTGTAAATTTTTACCTAGGTCGAATTCAATAGTGGTTGTTGAGTTTCCATCCGTGATTGTAGAATTGATATGTTTTATTGAGTCTATATTGGTAACACTATCTTCAACCTTACGGGTAACTTGAGTTTCCAATTGCTCAGGAGTTGCGCCAGACAATGAAACGGATACGGTTACCATAGGAAAATCCATATCAGGGAAATTTTTGATTCCAATCTTGGAAAATGCATAAAGACCTGCGATAGTCATTAGGATGAATAGGACGATGAATGGAATTGAGCGTTTAATGGCTACTTCAGAGATATTCATTTGCTTTTGTCCTGTACAACACGCACTAGATCACCATCATTTAAAAAACCACTTCCCAGTGTCACAATTCTATCGCTAAGCTTTATTCCTGATTCAACAATTGCTGCATTATTCATGTAATCACTTAGCTGTATTTTAATTTTATTAACTCGGTTGTTTTTATTTAAGCGCATGATATAGTTATAACCATCGCGGTTAATTACTGCTGATGATGGTATTGTCATTGACGAAGTTGCTCCAACATTGATTTCCCCTGAAAGATACATTCCTAGTCGTAGCTCTGGATTGGGTGGGATATCGACATAAATTAAACCATTTAAAGTACTCTGGTTTAAATCTGGTGCTATTCTGCTAACGCTTCCATTAATTATATTTCCTGTATTATCTGTAATGCTGGCATGCTGTCCGACTTTAATTTTAGACATATCACTGGAGTTTATTTCTGCTTGCCACTCAAGCCTTCCAGCTTTAATCATCCTAAATAACTCACTCCCATTTTGAATAATACTTCCCGTCGTTGCGGTTCTTGAAGAAATTACTCCATCATCAGGTGCTTTGATTTCAGTGTAACTAAGTTTTATTTGTTGTAGTTTGAGCTGTGCCTGCGCTGCTTCAAGTTTAGCTTGCGCTGTTTTTGCTTTGGTTTTGTATGATAATAAATCTTGAGTACTAACCGCGCCTGCTTTCTCTAATAATGTTGATTGTCGCGCTTCGGTTTGGGCTTGCTCTAGATTAGCTTTTGCTTCAGAAAGATTGGCTAGCTGATTTAATAAATCTGCATTTAATTCTGCCGCATTTAATTTTGCTAAAACTTGACCTTTTTTTACCTTGTCGCCAACATCTACATTTACCTCGCTAATATCTAATCCACCGACTTCGGCACTAATGATGGTTTCGCGCCATGCCTTGATTGATCCATTGGCATGAACGACGTTGGTTATATCTTGTAGTTTTGGAGTGCTAACCGAGACGGTTAAAACTGGGTTTTCTGCATTGGTTGATTTGGGCTTAGTGCAGCCGCAAATCAATAGCAACATAGCAAATAGGAAAACTTTTTTGAATAAATTTGTGTGTAAAAAGAGTTGTTTTTTCATTTAGCTACCTATCGTTAATTTTGTTAGCTGTGATTCATTCCAGTTACCGCCAACTGCTTTATAAAGGGCGATCCAAGCTTCTGTTTCTTCAAGCTTTGCTGTGGTAAGATTTTGCTCGTAACTCACCAAGTTAATTCGAACTGTTTCTAAATCAAGTAAATTTAGCCAGCCAATTTGGTATTTTTTATTCATAGCATTGAAGTAATCACCATAGTTTTTCACCGCATCACTTGCTGCTATTTCACGCTTTTGAGCAGCATTAATTCTAACTAATGCATTTTCAACTTCCTTGATCGCAGTTAGTACTTTAACCTTATAATTTGCAACTGCTTCGTCATATTGTGCATAAGCCAACGACTCCTGAGCTCTTAAATATCCACCATCTGTAATAGGTAATGTTATGGCAGGTCCATATGACCATGAGCTTGGCTGATTTGCGTAAATTGTGCCACCGTTGGCAGCAAGAGAGCCGGTTAGTGAAATTGATGGGTATCGGTTGGCAGTTGCATAGCCGACATTAGCCATTGCTGCAGCAACATTTCTCTCGGCGGAGGATATATCTGGGCGTTGTGATATTACATTTGCAGGTATCGAGGATATATTTAAGTATGTAGGAGTAGGGATTTTAGCGTAGTTTTTTGCCATTTCTGCTTCTATAACATTATATTTAAGACCTGTGAGCGCGACTAATTCATTGTTATACTGTAAGCACGTTCCCTTTTGGTTTTCTATATTGCTAAGTGTTTGGGCTACCAAACCAGCACCTTGTTCCTGATCGGCTCTTGGTGATACTCCAACTGTTACTTGTAGCTCGGTTAGTTTTTGTGTCGCGGTACGTGAATTAAATTGGCTTTCATATATCATCAGCACTGACTGACAAGCTCTGGCACTTACATAAGCATCCGCGACTTGTGAAGCGAGAGAAACTCTGGCATCATTCCAATCAGAAATACTTGCATCTAAACGTGCTTGATAGATTTGAGTATTACGACGAATCGCACCAAATAAGTCCAATTCCCATGATGCATTTAAGCCTCCAGTGTAAGAGCTACCGCCACCTGTAGCAGCGCTGATAAAGTCTTGAGAACTGGTTCCAGTATTACCTCCAATACTGGTTCCGCTATATGCATTATTTTGTGCACTGGCATTTCCTGCTGCAGTTATACTCGGATAAAAAGAAGAGTTACTTCCTCTTAAATTAGCCTGTGCTTGAGCAATCTTAGCTAGAGATTGTGCCAAACTTGGATTGCTGGCAATTGTCGACTCAATAAAATAAATCAATGTCGGATCATTAAATTGCTGCCACCAATTTACCAGTTGAGTATTATTTCCATTATGTGGAAGTTTGGCGTGCCATTTATAAGGTATATTTAAGTCTTGTGAAGAGGGAGGTACATAATCAGGTCCAACGGCACAGCCAAATAGAGTAAATGCTAATGAAATCAACATAATACTTGATGTTTTATATATTTTGGTACTATATTTTTGCTTGTTGAACTGCATGTTTTGGACACCTAGGTCTATACTCATTCTCTTTGAATCTTGGATTTTGTCGGATTTCAAAAAAGGCTCCTTATGTAGGTCTAGCTACACTGCGTCGTCTTTTTTATCAACCCTTCGCATCCAAGAATCAAATACTTCGAGTATATATTTGTATAGTTAAATTAGATAAAGTAAAAATTAAATCTAGCGATTGCTAGAATAGTGGATTCTATCATAAATGAATTTAAATTATTGCTTAAAATAAAATGTAAATTTATAGACGATAAATTTGTAATTTATAATCGACTGTGGTGCCTACGTTTTTATGGAGGTGTTTAAACTTGAAGAAATAATTTTATTTATTGAGTTTAGCTGCTTCTGAGGTAATAATTGAGACTGCGTAATCAGCCAACCGTGTAATCATATTTTTTTGCCATTCAGGTTCGCTTAGCAAATTTGGTGCCATATGATTGACAATATGCCGTGGGTGGATAAGGGAGAATCCAATTCCAGTTATGGCAAAAGACAAGCGGTGAATATCATCGGTTATAGCTTGAAGATTCAAGTATTTACACAGTAAGACATTAAGTGGGGCGTGAATAGCATTAGCCGGTATAATCATAAGATCATCGATTAGACCAGTTGGTTCAAATTGTTCACGTGTAATAATATTATGAGTAAAATTAAATCTACTAAATGGTAGATTTTTGCTTTCAAAATTAGCCAGAAATGGTCTTAGTAAGACTGTATAAAATTTCATCATCGCGTCATGAATGGAATTACAATTTAACAGCTCTGGAGTATTAATTTCTGGCTTTGGTAGTTCATCAAATGCTTCAGCAATTACTGCACGATATAATCCAGCTTTATCATTAAAATAATAATGAATAGCGGTGATGTTTATTTCACTTGCTTTGCAAATTTCACGAGTCGTTGCCTGATGGTAGCCTTTTAAAGCGAATATCTCTGCAGCATGGTTTAATAAGCGCTCTTTTGTATTTGATTTATTATTTTTCATAACTTAATTCCATTGCCGCTCAACATTACGCAAAGCAAATTTTCTGGTAAGAATCAGCGAGCAAATTCCGGCAATCAGGCAGCAAGTAGTGAAACTAAATGCTGAGTAATTAAATTTGCCAGTTATGTAATCGCTGAGCTGAATTCCGATAGCAAAGAGTAAGGTTTGGCTGAATGTCATTAGCGATGCTGCCATACTTTGCGAAACATTCTTATTGCTCATAATAATCCGAATTATACTACCGTTACTTAAGCCTAAACCTAGACTATAGAAAAACAGTCCAACAGACAGCAAATTAATTGAAAAATTAAAAACAAAGCTAAAGATTACTCCAGCTAAGGAGATATAACAACCACGTAAGATTAACTGATGAAATTGCCAGCGTCCAGCCAGAAACTGCATTGCAATACTTGAAATCGACAGACCGCCAATAGTAATAATCTGATAAATGATGTAATGAGTATAGTCCAAGTGAAGATTATGCAGAATTAAATTAGGTGCTAGTCCGAGCCAGATTAATAATGGCATTGCTGCAGCAATTGTGCATGCCACACCTAACATATAATTAGAGCTGGTCGCAATTTCCCAATAATGGCGTAATACTGGTTTAAGCTCAAGTTTTTCAACTCGCGTTCTACTCTCAGGTGTGTTTTTATACAAACCACACAAGCTGATAAAACCTAAAATACAAGTTAGGATAAAAATATAGCGCCAACTACTGTAGCTGACAATTACACCACCAATTAGAGGCCCGATTAACGGTGCTAGAATACTTACGTTCCCCATAATGGAAATGATTCTAACTGCACCCTTGTCGTCAAATTTTTCATGAATAACTGCATAGCCCATAGCAATAAATGCCATTCCGCTACCTTGTAACCAGCGACCAAACATAAACTGATTAATACTCATACTGCATGCGATAAGGATAGTAAAGATTAAGAACGAGAAATTACCAATTAAAATCATTCTTCGTTTACCATAACGCTCAGCAAGAGGTCCAAGCCAGAGTTGGATTGCGCACTCTCCCAGCATATAAAAACTGAGTGACGCGGCAACATAGCTCAATGGTGCATTAAACTGATTGACTACCGCGATCATCCCCGGCATAATCATATCATTAGCAGAGTAGGTGGTAAATTCGTAAATAACTAAGAATACTGCAAATAAATAAAGTTTTTTCATTAGGACCTAAAAATGCTGGTTGAATTATCAATCAAGAAAAAATTTAGTACCCAATGGAACATAGTCTGTTTTTAAGTGATTGAGTTTTATTAATTTTGTGCTTGACACATGACTTTTTTCTGCGATATTATACAACGTATCACCAGCTTCAATTACAATATAATGTTTACCATGGGGTGAGTCTTTGATTCTGGATTTAAAGCTTGAGTGCGCTTGGATTGATTTTGTTTTCGTCGGAGTATTAGCTTTTGATTGCGCTTTGTCAGGCTTGGCAGTTACTGCTTTAGGTGTAGCGTTAGCTGGAGCTGAATTGCTTGACGCAATTTTGTTTGTGCTGCTAGATGATTTTATTTTATCATTGTTAATTTTAGTTGAGACCGTTGGCTTTATTGCTATAATTTGGCTATCTTCAGTTGATTGTGATGCTGCTGAGGGCTGATCAAATGCAGCTAGTTGTTGTTTTAGTTGTTTGATTCGATTAGCTAAAATCTTTTTATTTTTAGCACTTAAATTAGCACTTTGCAGCCCGCTAAGCGCGGTTATTTTCATTTGCAATAGTTCTGGTGTAACGGCTCCATCGTATGAACTAATAAAATAGCTTGCCCGAGGATAGTTATTTTGCAAAATATAGGCGTAGGTAATTCCTAAGTAAGCAGCTAATGGTGGATTGGGTTTGCTGAGTACTTGTGAATAACTATCAATTGCTGATTCAAGGTTATTTTGACTGGTATAGCAATCGCCGTGGCTAATATAGACTGAGTTCAATTCTGATTCATTATTTGTTGCAAGTTTGCTTGCTTGTTGATAGTTCAAATCTGCCTGCGGATATTTTTGAGTAGCGCAAAAGAAATTAGCATAAGCCAGCCGAAATTCAACATTATCATCATCTATATCAATCGCACGTAAATAGCTTGTTTCTGCCGCTTTATAATCTTGCAATTGTTGATAGGATTTTGCTTGGACTAACCATCCATATCCGTTATGTGGGTCTTGTTTAATTGCCATATTAGCAGACTCGAGTGCTGCATTTGCTTGAGACTGTTTTAGTAATAAGTTGGCATTATTGATATAGTTATTCGTGTTTATACTTTGCGTAGTAGTTGAGCATGCTAAAATACTTATACCAATAAAGCTAAGCAAAAGTAGGTTTTTATGGCTGATCATATTAAGTAAACTCTCTAATGAATCCTTTTGTTTAGGAATATGATTCAAATTTAATCATAATCCTAAACTGTATTAATAAGCTGTAATTGAGTATAACGTTATCGCATTCATTACTGGTAGTTGAGCCCATGAAGCACCATCTGTTGAAGTAAGAATTGTTCCATTTTCTCCAACTGCGGTAAAAACTCCATTTGCGAACGTAATATTTAGTAGGTTTAAGTGTGTGCCACTAGTCTGCGGACTCCAGTTTATGCCATTCACGGAGGTTAAAACTATACCCGAATCCCCAACCACAACAAATTGATTATTGCCATATGCGATACTGTTCAGTTTGGTGCTAGATCCACTACTTTGGGTTTGCCAACTATTACCTGTTGTTGAGGTTAAAATTGTGCCACCTGAGCCAACTGCCACATAAACACCGTTACCATAAACTACAGCAGATAAGTTATTTGTTGAGCCACTATTAACAATATTCCATGAACTACCGTCAGCTGATATTAATAGCGTACCACTTTTCCCAACACTAACAAACAGTCCATTGCCATAAGTGACACCAGATAAGTTTTGACTTGTTCCGCTTGTTATGCTAGTCCAGTTGCGTCCATTGGCAGAAGATAATATTGCTCCTAAATCACCAACAGCAATGAATTTACCATTAGCAAAAGTAAGACCTAAAAGATTACTGCTGCTACCGCTAATGACACTTTCCCATGAGTTAGCATTGGAACTAACTAGGATGTTTCCTGCATCGCCAGCAGTTACGATTACTCCATTACCAGAGCTGATTGCATAAAGATTTTTTGCTGTTCCACTAGTTTGAACGCTCCAAGTTTGTGAATCTGGAGAGGTTAAAATTGTACCAACATCGCCAACTGCTACAAATAAACCATTGCCATAAGTGATTCCCGATAGATTATTGGTTGTATTGCTTGCTTGTAGCGACCACGTGCTTCCATTTGCTGAGGTAGCAACGGTTCCATTGTTACCTGATGCTGCAAATGTTCCATTACCATAGCTTAAATTTAATAATGTTTCTGCAATGCCGCTAGTTACCAATGTCCAGTTTGCTCCATTGTCAATTGATTTCACAACGGTACCAGAATTGCCAACTGCAACGATTGTATTACTGCCATCGTTATTAACGCCACGTAAGTTGTTGCTAGTTCCACTTGTGCGTGGAGTCCAGTTTATGCCATCAGAAGAGGTAGTTATTTTTCCAGCTTCTCCAACTACGACGAATACACTTCCATTATAAGTTGCGCTATACAATGAATTTGATATGCCACTATCACGAGTTGTCCACGTAATTGCATCTGGTGAGGTTACAATTGTGCCGCCAGTACCTGCTGCGACAAATAGCCCACTACCATAGGTTACGCTGCCAAATCCGCTGCTAACGCCACTAGTTTGCGGACTCCAGGTTATAGCATCAGGAGAAGTGAGGATAACTCCATCTGCTCCAACTGCAACGAATTTTCCTGCTGCATATTTAATGCCGCGTAAATTAGTGCTAATTCCGCTATTTTGCGTTGCCCAAGTAACTCCGTCGGGCGATGTTAACAAAATGCCACCCGCACCGATTACAACGTAAGTACCATTGCCATACGCTACATTATCTAATTTATTACTTACGCTGCTAGTTTGCGAGCTCCAAGTAACACCATCACTGGAAGTAAGAATGGTACCAGAGTAACCAGTTACCACATATTTACCATTACCGTAGCTAACTCCTAGCAAATAGAAGGTATTGCCACTTACACGTTGTGTCCAAGTTACAGCATCAGGCGAGGTTAAAATTACACCAGAAACACCTGCTGCAACAAATTGATTACCTGCATAAATTACACTAATGATATTGGATGATACGCCGCTAGTTTGCGATATCCAGTTTACTCCATCAGGGGAGGTTTTGATTATCCCACTGGCAGCAACCATGACAAATTGATTTTGCCCATAAGTAATACCACGTAAATTACTTTGTGTTCCTATATCACCTGCAGTCCAATGTATAGCATCCGTAGAAATTAATAATGTTCCAGCATCACCGACTAGCACGTATTTGCCAGCCCCATAAGCAACGGCATATAAACCCTTGTCACTTCCACTGGTTTGTTGTGTCCAAGTTACTCCATCAGTTGATGTCATAATTAAACCAGCTGAACCAAGTGCAATAAATTGTCCATTTACAAAATTAAGTCCGATGAAGTCAATAGTTGTACCACTCGTTACTTTAGTCCAGCTGCTTCCATCATTGGAGATCATTATGCCACCAGCAGTACCAACTACGACAAATTTGCCATTACCATATGCTACATTATGGAAACTAACATCTGGATTATTACTAGTTACCGCGTTCCACGTGCTGCCATCTGCAGAGTTTAAAATTACCCCTGAATAACCAACTGCAACAAAGATGCTGCCATTAAATGCAGAAGTCGTATAATTCGATAATGGTACTTGTAAATTTGTTTGTTGATTATTTTGCAGCTTATTGATTTGATATGAGGCGCCACTAATCATATAATTGGTAGTACTTGAAGATGATGAACTTCCAGTTGAGTTACATGCACTTAACCCACAAATGATCAATAGTAGAACGATACTAGCAAATAACTTTTGAATGATTTTGTATACGTGCACTTATGACACTCCCATTTAATTAAGTGGTTATACTCTTCGTCTTTGAAACTTGGGCTTTGTCAGATTTCAAAAAAGACTCCTTGTGTAGCTCTAACTACACCACGTCGTCTTTTTTATCAATCCCTCGCTCTAGAGAGTCAAATACTATGAGTATATATAATATTTTGATGAAATATTATATGGTTAGCCTTCATTATTATTGGGACTAATACTTTCCCATGAATAACAAGCAGGGCACTGCCAGAAGAATGTTTTAGATTTAAAACTACAACAACCACAGTGATAATAAGATAGCTTATCATTGTATTTTAATAGTAGATTTTTAATTCGTTCTGCATCACTTTTACTTTCCTGTGCTTCAAGTATGTGTGCTCTAGCATCAATAATTAATGCTGCAACTTTGGCACTCGGGCGGTGAATAAGTGAGCTGCGTAAATACTCAATGGTTGCTTCAGGTGTATCGTAGTTAGCGAGCTTTTGATATGCAACATCATGAAGATTAAGCTGTGGAAATAACGTTGCATACCCTTTAATTAGTGTCAGACCTTCTTTAACTTTATCAATGCGTAGATAAGCATCAAACATTTTATCCAAAACTAGTGGTAAATATTGATAGTTTTGCTTTTCGATTTGTTGCCAGGTCTGAATTGCGGTAGTATAATCTTCTTGGTTATAATAAACTTCACCAAGCAATATATTAGCACGAACACATTTACGATTAGTATCCAACGCAGTTGCTACAAACTCTTTTGCTTTATCATAAGAAGACTTAATTATTGCTTCCTGTGCTAATTCACAATTAAACTGGGCAACCTCAGTATGGAAACTAAAATCTGAGCTTGCAAGCTTTTTAGCTGTATCGATAGCTTCAATCCAGTTCTTGTCTTGTTGGTAAATCAGTAAGAGCATTTCAAGCGCTTGATGACCATACATTTCGCTATTGAGTAATTTTAAGAGTGTTGACTCTGAGCGATCAATCAGTCCAGCTTTTTGAAAGTCCTGTGCTAATTCTAAGCGAATCTTATCTCTGGTTTCATTTGAGAAAACATATTGTGAGGTAAGGAGTTTAGTATGTAGTTTAATTGCTAGATCATTTTCTCCACGCTTACGATATAAGCGTCCAAGGCTAAACTGTAATTCAACTAATTGTGGTTCTTGCTCTATTACTTGCTTAAGTTCGTCGCTGGCGATTCCTGTTTTATTGTCAACTAGTGCATCAACGCTATCAAAGATTCTCTGAGGTAAGCGTTTAGCTTGTTTGAGAACTACTTTCATGTCAATGCGCCCGGCAATCCAACCAAAAGCAAAAAACAAGGGGGTTATTAGTAACCAAATAACTAAAATATCCAAATCTACACTCCTAGGAATTAAATAATTTGATCGACTTTAGATACTTTCTCTTCAGTCTTGTCTATCTGTTTTTTTAATTTACTAATTTGTGACTTTAAAGCTAGATTATTAACAAATCCATAAAGTAAGCCGATTAGCAACCCTCCAACCGCAAAAATTGCTAATGTGATAATTAGTGGCAATTTCAATACATAGACACTGAAAAAATTAAATTCAACAGTCTGCATATTATTAATGGCAAGAACTAATAAGAGGATAAAAACCGCAACTTGAATTATAATTTTGAATATTTTCATAGTGTTACCTTTTTTTAGCTGGCGTATTTTACGCTTTTATGAACTTAATTATACCACAATAATAATATCTTTCCTCTCTTAACTTACCTCTAAAGTAACATGATCTAAATTGTTTTTATCTGATAATTTGCAATGTCTGTACTAAAGTCATTCTGGTATAATAGCGTTAACATTTTGGATGGGATTAACCAAATGAAAATTAAAAAAAATGCGATTTATGCACAATCAGGCGGAGTAACCGCTGTTATCAATGCTTCAGCGGCTGGAGTGATTAATGCTTGTCGTCAATACTCTGATCAAATAGGTACGCTGTATGCTGGTGCAAATGGTATTTTGGGTGTGCTAAATGAGGAGTTAATTGACACTACTTTAGAGCCTCAAGCTGCGATTGATGCACTACGCCATACTCCGGGAGGTGCGTTTGGTTCGTGTCGTTATAAACTAAAGTCGTTAGAACAAAATCGTCGAGAGTATGAACGTTTGATTGAAGTTTTTGCGGCTTATGATATTGGTTATTTCTTTTATAATGGCGGGAATGATTCCGCAGATACCTGTTTAAAGGTTTCTCAGATTGCAGAAGAGTTGGGTTATCCAATCCACGCCATTCATGTGCCTAAAACTATTGATAATGATTTGGTTGTAACTGACAATTGCCCAGGATATGGTTCAGTTGCTAAATATGTTGCAACTTCAATTCGTGAAGCTGGTTTTGATCTTGAATCAATGCATAAAACCTCAACTAAGGTTTTTATCTTAGAAGTCATGGGGCGTAATGCGGGATGGATCGCAGCAGCTTGTGGGGTAGCTAGTGAATCAGAAGAACAGCCACCACATATAATCTTATTTCCAGAAATAACTTTTGATGAAGATGGCTTTATCCAGAAAGTCAAACATTCGGTAGAGAACTATGGCTACTGTGTTATTGCTGTATCTGAGGGACTTAAAGATCGTTATGGAATGGAATTAAGTGCTTCACAACATACGGTGGATGATTTTGGGCATCACCAGCTCGGTGGCGTTGCTCCGGTAATTGCCGGAATTATTAAAAAACGCTTGGGCTACAAATATCATTGGGCGGTTGCGGATTATTTACAACGTGCAGCTCGCCATATTGCCTCCGCGGTTGATGTTGAACAAGCTTATCAGTTAGGGTTTAAAGGTGTTGAAATGGCTCTTGCTGGCGCAAATGCTGTAATGCCATATATTAAGCGAATCTCAACTACGCCATACCAGTGGAGTATTGAACAAGTTGCATTGAAAAAAGTCGCGAATAAAGAAAAATTTATGCCACGTGACTTCATTAGCGAAGATGGTTTTCATATTGCAACACCTTGCCGTGAGTACATTTTGCCATTAATTGAAGGTGAAGACTATCCTCCATATAAAAATGGCTTACCTGACTATGTGCGCCTTAATAAACAACATGTAGTCAAAAAATTAAAGGATTTTAATAAATAATGACACTGAAAGTAACACTGGCAATTACAGGTGCCAGTGGTATGCCGTATGCGCTTAAATTATTGTCTGAGCTATTAACTAGAGCGTGTTTAGTTAATGTGGTTATTAGTAAGGCTGGCATGCTTACGCTTAAGCAAGAACTTGATTTGACACTTAGCGCAAATGTTGAGCAATCACGCTTGAAATTAATAGAGACACTAAATTTAACTAATTCGGGTAATCTTAAGCTATACGCAATTGCTGATTGGTTTGCGCCAATGGCATCTGGTTCAAGCGTCGATGATGCAATGGTAGTGTGTCCCTGTTCAATGGCAACTTTAGCCAAAATAGCTAATGGAATTGGCGATGATTTGATTGCTAGAAGCGCGGATGTAATTCTTAAAGAACGCAAAAATCTAATCATTGTTCCACGGGAAACTCCATTTTCGACAATTCATTTGGAAAATATGCTTAAATTATCACGTTTAGGTGTTGCAATAGTTGCACCGATACCAGCGTTTTATAATCATCCTAAAACGCTTGATGATGTAATTAATTTCATTGTAAGCCGTATTTTAGATCAGTTAGGTATTAATAATTCTTTAACAAAACGCTGGTAGATTTGTTATAATACTTTATTAAAATTTATGGTTATTGGGAGTAACATGGAACATACAGTAGAACAAATTAAAAAACTAGTTAATGAAAATAACGTTGTCTTATTCATGAAGGGTAATGCCAAATTTCCAATGTGCGGATTTTCGGGACGTGCGCTGAAAATTTTGTCGCTTTGTGGCGTGAAAGATTTTATTACAGTGAATGTACTTGAAGATGAGAGTGTTCGTCAGGCGATTAAAGAGTATTCCAATTGGCCTACGATTCCACAGCTCTATGTAAAAGGTGAGTTTATCGGTGGTTCGGATATTATGGCAGAAATGTATGAGTCTGGTGAATTACAAGAAATTTTTAAATAAATCCAGAAGGCGCTATTATGCGCCTTTTTAATTTTAGAGGTACTTATAAATGAATGGCTTTCTTAATCTGCTGCAGTTACGTACTATTGAGCAGGAAGCAGCTAATTTGGGAATTAATTTAATTGAGCGTGCTGGTTTGTCTATTGCCAAATTAGTGAGTTCGCAGTTTAGCAAAAAAGATCGCATTTTAATTATTACGGGTCGTGGAAATAACGGCAGTGATGGAATGGCCGCTGCGATTAACCTGATTGAAGCTGGTTATAAAGTAGATTTAGTTCGCTTATTTAAAGATAATACTGCAGTTAATCAACAGTGGTATGAACGTTGTGTTGCACTTAAAAAACCTCTAGCTAAGATACCTAGTGATTTATCTAAATATCAGTTAATTATTGATGCAATTTATGGAATTGGTCTTACGCACGAGTTGGATGTAGAGACGGCTAAAATTATTCAAAAAATTAATCAGCAGTCTTCTTTTGTGTTGAGTTTAGATGCACCAAGTGGTTTGAACCCGTTTAGCGGTAAGGTATTTGGTGAAGCTATTCATGCGGATTGTACGTTGACCTTTATCAGTGACAAACCGGGGTTGCATACTGGGGATGGGTTAGATTGCAGCGGTGAAGTCCAAGTGGTAGAATTAGTTGATGCTTCTGAATATAAATTACCTGATGCATTATATCCAACTAGTTTTAATGTTTTGGATGATATTAACTATAGTCCTCTTTTGCGTATGAAGTTTAATACTAATAAAGGTAGCTATGGTACGGTTGCAATCATTGGTGGTAATAAAGGAATGCACGGTGCACTATTCTTAGCTGGTCGGGCTGCTTTGTTAGCTGGGGCAGGTAAAGTTGTGCTTGGTGCATTGGATAGTGATTTTAAATTAGATTTCTCAATGCCTGAATTAATGAGTCAATCACCGAAAGAAATTGTCCGTAACCTGCAGGCCTTTGATGCAATTGCAATTGGTCCTGGTCTTGGGCAGGATGATAAAGCAGTTAAAATTCTCGATAAGTTATTAGATGATATCGAAGATAGCAAATTATTGGTTGATGCGGATGCACTAAATCTGATTGCAAATAATCTTGAATTAAAATTAAAATTCCGCGAAGTGCGCTATAAAATTATTACACCACACCCT
>ERZ650309.128-NODE-128-length-36976-cov-7.309011_pt1 | contig 36976 bp, 25 predicted proteins | sample MGYA00376245_ERZ650309 | MGnify/ENA primary metagenome ERZ650309 (study PRJEB26733, sample SAMN07839294) | wastewater metagenome | biome: urban; feature: wastewater treatment plant; material: waste water | place: USA: North Carolina | collected 2016-04-26 ... | reverse complement strand
TATGCAATTTGAATACCGCAACTTGTTGACCTTTGACTAAAGCACCGACTCCCAAATTGACTGGTAATTCGGCAACTGGACAAATTTTTACTAAACTATTCATGGTATTTCTCTCTTGATGGGTTGATGACCTATCATTCAAAATCAGAAATTATTCTCTCCCCCTAAATTAGGGGATTCTTCATACAAAACTCCCTTCGACTCCGCTCAGGGAGCTTCCTTTTATTCGCTCAGTACACATTGAACGTAGTCATAGGTAGCTGAGCGAAGTCGAAGCTAAACCTCTGCCACTGCAATCCGACCTGCTTTTTCTTGCGCAGTTGCAGGACGAATTTGGCCACGTTCCTCAACAAAGACTACATTGTTATCCACTTCATCACTATTGACGAAAGAACGGAAACGTTTGAGGGTTTCTGGGTTGTTAATCGCCTCTTTCCATTCACAGGCAAAGGTGTCAGCCACATATTGCATTTGCATTTCTAACTCATCGGCAATGCCTAAAGAGTCGTTAATAATCACGTCTTTGAGGTAATCTAAACCACCTTCTAAATTGTCACGCCAAACGCTAGTCCGTTGTAAACGGTCAGCGGTACGGATATAGAACATTAAGAAACGGTCAACATACTTGATTAAAGTTTCGCTATCTAAATCACTAGCTAATAATTCGGCATGACGCGGTTTCATACCACCGTTACCACAGACATATAAATTCCAGCCTTTTTCGGTGGCAATCACACCTACGTCTTTGCTTTGGGCTTCGGCACATTCACGCGTACAACCACTCACCGCAAATTTGAGTTTGTGTGGACTACGTAAACCGCGATAACGATTTTCTAAATCAATGGCAAAACCAACAGAATCTTGCACACCATAACGACACCATGTTGAACCAACACAAGATTTTACGGTACGTAAAGACTTACCATAAGCATGACCTGATTCAAAACCTGCATCGACCAACTCTTTCCAAATCACAGGTAATTGTTCAACACGTGCACCGAACAAGTCGATACGTTGACCACCCGTAATTTTGGTGTAAAGTTTGTACTTTTTGGCCACTTCACCAATGATAATTAAACCTTCAGGCGTAATTTCACCACCAGGAATACGTGGCACGATGGAATAAGTACCATCTTTTTGCATGTTGGCTAAGAAATAGTCATTGGTGTCTTGTAAACCAGCCAATGGCTTTGCCAAAATATGCTCATTCCATAAAGAGGCAAAAATGGAGGCTGATGTTGGTTTACAAATATCACAACCATCACCTTTACCGTGTTTAGCGATAAAATCTTCAAACGTACGAATGTTGCCAACTTTTGCAAGGTGATACATTTCTTGACGTGAATAAGCGAAGTGTTCACAAATATCTTTTTTGACTTCCACACCACGTTTTTGTAATTCACATTTTAGTACTTGTCCAACTAAGGCAGAACAACCACCACAACTAGTTGCGGCTTTGGTGCAGGCTTTTAACTCGCCTAACTCCATTGCACCGCCTTCAATGGCGTCACACAAATCTTGTTTGGTCACATTGTTACAAGAACAAATCACCGCTGTCATGGGTAAAGCATCAACACCCAAACCAGCAGGTTTGCTACCATCTGTGGCTGGTAAAATTAAGGCTTCTGGTTTTTCTGGCAAGGTCATATCGTTAAGCTTGAGCTGTAATAAATCGCCATAAGCTTCAACATCACCTACTAACACCGCACCTAATAACTTTTTACCATCATTAGAAACAACAAGCTTTTTATAAACTTGATTACGTTCATCAATATAGCTGTAGTTTAAACTGCCCGCCGTTGCACCATGTGCATCACCAATTGACGCAACATCCACACCCATTAATTTGAGTTTGGTGCTCATGTCTGCGCCAGTAAATTGTTTGTCTTCGTTACCTAAAATATGGGTACAAGCGACTTCGGCCATTTGATAACCAGGAGCAACCAAGCCATAAATTTTGCCATCCCATAAAGCACATTCACCAATGGCATAGACATCAGGGGCATTGGTACGACAGAAGTTATCAACAACAATACCGCCACGTGGCCCAACAGTAATACCATTCGCACGAGCGATATCATCACGTGGACGAATACCCGCAGAGAATAAAATCATGTCAGTTTCGAGGCTAGTACCATCAGAGAACTTCATGGCATGACGACAGTTTGCGCCATCAGTAATTTCAACGGTGTTACGTTCGGTGTGAATGCCCACGCCCAATTCAGCGATTTTGCTACGTAATACTTTGCCACCCATATCGTCAATTTGCACTGCCATTAAACGTGGAGCAAATTCAACAACGTGAGTTTCTAAGCCTAAGTCTTTCAAAGCCTTAGCAGCTTCTAAACCTAACAAGCCACCACCAACAACCACACCTACTTTTGAGCTAGCAGCTGTTTCTTTAATGGCATATAAATCTTCGATGGTACGATATACCAAGCAACCTTCACGGTTGTTACCTTGTACAGGGGGTACAAAAGGATAAGAACCTGTGGCTAATACTAATTTGTCATAATGAAACACATCACCATTTTGTGTAGTGACCGTTTTGGCAGCAGTATCAATGCCTGTGGCACGAGTATTTAATTGCAAGCCATAACCTGTGTTACTAAAGAAATCGTTTGGTGTAACACTGAGGTCTTCGGCGGTTTTACCACTAAAGAAAGCGGATAATTGTACACGGTCATACGCAGGACGTGGTTCTTCTGCCAACACAATAACTTCGTGTGGCACTGTTGCTTTTTTGGCAAGGTTTTCTAAGAAACGGTGACCAACCATACCGTGACCAATCATGACTATACGCATTGCTGACTCCTGCTGTATTTGCTAGCTAGAGGTACCTGTTTAAACGGGGTACTAACAGACGGCGTTGTCTGCGGGTATTTAACAGAACACGTTTGTTGATACTGCCAACATTACCAGTATCCGTGTTTGTTGCTCAGTTTAAGCCTGAGCAACGGGAATTAAGCGAGAAAGGATTTTCTGTAACTCTGGCTGACATGATCCACAATTCGTGCCAGCTTTTAGACATTTACCAATTTCTGCCACACTTTTTAAATTATTTGTAGCAATTGCTCGTTCTATAGTCTTTTCTCCTACGCCAAAACAGGCACAAATAATTCTTCCAACATCGGCATTAGGGTCAGCAGGCTTACCTGACAATAAAGCGCGACGACTGAGTTTATCTAAAGGTTGATTTAACAGAGACATTAACCATGCGCGTGGCGGTAAATCTGCTTCAGCACCAAAGAAAGCCAATGCTGTTAAATTATCACCATCCAACCATGCATAACGTTGTTGACCAAGGCTAATGTCTTGATATTCAAGGCGTTGTCCTTGTGGCTGTTGCAACCAAACACTCGCCCAATCTAACCAATCATTGGGTTTATGTTGGTGTGCTAACTCATAACGCCAGCCTTTTTCTAAACGTATTGCTACCGCATAATCACACTCAGGCAAGCTTAATGGGGTATTACTTAATAAATAACCATGCCATGCTGCCTCAAAACGGCTCACTTTCACAGGAGTGTGTTTATTTTCAGGTTGGCCAGAGACAGGATCAACCGCAGGGTTAACCACTGCTCCAACTCTGGATTGACGCGTTAACACACCTGTCCAATGCATAGGGACAAACACAGAACCTTCACGTTGACCATCACTCAATTGTGCTCTAGCAACCGCTTTCCCCCACTTTGAGCTAATCTCAACTAGATCACCTGCTTGAATAGAAAGTTTTTTTGCATCATTTGGGTGCAATTCTGCATAAGGTTCACCAATATGTTGCAACAATCTTGGTGTCAATCCTGTCCGAGTCATCGTATGCCATTGGTCACGAATACGGCCTGTATTTAAAACAAATGGGAATTCTGCACTTAATGCATTTTTTGGTGCACGACTGGTTAAAGGTACAAATTTAGCCAAACGATTGGGCGTATAAAATTGACCTTGGGCAAATAAACGCTCTGTACCTTGGTCTTTGCCTAAAACTGGCCATTGAATTGGCTGTAAGGCATTATATTGGTCGTTATCTAATTGACCTAAACCCACCAAGTTAAAATCGCGTAAACCCGACTCAAGGTTTGCATCATTTTCAAACGCAGATAAGGCAACATGCTCATTAAACACATCAGCAGGTGTTTGATAATCAAAGCCTTCAAAGCCCATGGCTTGTGCAACTTGGCTCAATGCCCACCAATCAGGTTTGGCTTGTGCAGGTGCTGGCAAAAAGCCACGTTGACGTGAAATACGACGCTCTGAATTGGTGACTGTGCCATCTTTTTCGCCCCAACCCAAACTAGGCAATAAGACATCGGCTAAGCGTGTGGTATCGGTATCGGCAATACAATCTGAGACCACAACAAGCTCGCACTTCTCTAAGGCCGCACGCACTTTATCGGCATTTGGCAAGGAGACAACGGGATTAGTCGCCATAATCCAGACGGCTTTTATTTTGCCATCATACATTGCATCAAATAAGTCAACGGCTTTTAAACCTCCTTGTTGAGCAATCACGGGTGATTGCCAAAACCGTTGTACACGCTCACGATGTACAGCATTTTCAATATCCATATGCGCAGCCAACATATTGGCCAAACCGCCTACTTCACGACCACCCATCGCATTAGGTTGGCCTGTTAAAGAAAACGGAGAAGCACCTGCTTTGCCAATACGGCCTGTCGCTAAATGACAGTTAATAATGGCATTTACTTTGTCTGTGCCGGCACTGGATTGATTAACACCCATCGAAAAACAAGTCATGGTTTTTTCTGTTTGACAAAACCAATCAAAGAAAGTGGCTAAAGTTTGGCTATCAACACCAATACGCTCAGCAAGCGTTGCCACATCACCCACATCTTTATTAGCAGCAGAAAAAGCTTTTTCAAAATCAACGGTATACTGAGAGATATACTGAGGATCTAAGGCATTTTTTTCGGCCAACTTCACCAATAATGCATTGAATAACAACACATCCATACCCGCTTTAATGGGTAAATGTAAGTCAGCAATTTCATTGGTTGCTGTTTCACGCGGATCAACCACCACAATTTTTAATTCTGGACGATTTGCCTTAATCGCTTTAATGCGTTGGAAGATAATAGGATGACACCACGCGGTATTTGAACCCACCAACACAATCAAATTAGCATGGTCAAAATCGGCATAAGATGCTGGTACAGTATCGGCACCAAAAGCCCGCTTGTGACCTGCCACCGCAGATGACATACACAAACGAGAGTTGGTATCAATATTGGCTGTGCCGATATAACCTTTCATCAATTTATTGGCGACATAATAATCTTCAGTCAAAATCTGACCAGAGACATAAAATGCCACTGATTCTTTGCCATGTTCAGCAATAATTCGTTTAAATTCATTGGCCACTTTATCAATTGCTGTTGGCCAAGAAACATTTTGCCCTGCAATTTGTGGCTCTAATAAACGCCCTTCTAAACTAATTGTTTCACCTAATGATGAACCTTTAGAACATAAACGACCATAATTTGCAGGATGCTCTGTATCCCCTTGAATACTGACAATACGTTTATCTGTATTTTCTACAGTGGCTTTAATGCCACAACCGACACCACAATACGCACAAGTGGTATGCACTGTTGAGTTAATTTGCATCACTTGCACTCCTATTGACCAAACACTAAATCAGCACGAATATCGCTAATATCCTGTTGCTGCTTGATTAAATCAAAATACCAATTACCATCTTGCACATCACCAAATAGCACTGCACCGACTAATTTATTATCTTTAATAAACAATCGTTTATAAATGCTTGAAGATGTATCTCTTAAGACAATGGTTTCCGCATTTGCCCCCGAAAAATCACCTGCGGAAAATAAATTGACACCACTAACTTTAAGCGTGGTGGCGGTGGCTTTTTGTACATAACGACCAATACCAATCTCGGCTAAGTGGGTGGCACACACTTTGGCTTGCTCGTACAAGGGCGCAACCAAACCAAATAACGCGCCACGATGTTGCACACATTCGCCCACTGCATAAATAGATGGGTCAAAGGTTTGCATGGTGTCATTGACTAAAATGGCTTTATCGACTTGCAAACCAATTTGTTTGGCTAACGCCACATTAGGACGAATACCCACTGCCATAATCACTAAATCAGTCGGTAAATCTTCGCCATTTTTGAAGGCAATATGGCTTAAATGACCATCATCTAGGGCAACGATTTCTTTAGTCATCGCTCCCATTCTAAACTTCATACCATTGTCTTCGAGCTGCTTTTGTAACAAATGCGCAGCTTCGCTATCCAATTGACGATTCATCAAACAGGGCATATCGTGAATCACCGTCACATCGACACCGCGTTTTAACAAACCATTAGCCGCTTCTAAACCCAATAAACCGCCACCAATCACCGCCACCCGCTGTTTATGTTGCGTGACTTCGAGCATAGTGTTTACATCACGAATATCTCTAAAACTTAAGACACACGCATGATTATGATTAGGAATGGGAATAATAAATGGCACTGAACCTGTCGCTAATAACAAACGGTCATAATCAAAGCTCAGCCCTGCATCGGTTAATACTTGTTTGGTCTTACGGTTAATATCCACCACCACTTGACCACTGACCAACTCAATGCCTTGTTGCAAATACCAGTCAGGGCTGTGCAACACAATTTCAGCAAAGGTTTTTTCACCTGCCAACACAGGCGACAACATAATACGGTTGTAATTGCCGTGCGGCTCTTTGCCAATGACAGTAATGTCATATAAATCAGGCGCGAGCGTTAATAATTCCTCAACGGTACGCATACCTGCCATACCATTACCGACCACGACTAATTTTTGTTTGTTCATTGCCAATGCCTATTATCTAGGACTTACATGAATGGATGAGCAAAAGACCAAGAGCTTCCAACACTAGATTTACAAAATCTAGTTGTCTCTCTTAGCCACGTTGCTAAAGGATGAGATAAATTTTTCAGAAGTTTTAGTCATTACGCTATCAGCACGTAAGTCTAAAAAAGAATTTTCTGAAATTATTTAAGCAAAATATATGCCACCTTAAAAATAAGCGATTTATCCTATTCAGTAAATCGAAAAATGCACCATTACCATGCTTTGCCTCATAAAAATGCACCAAATGCACCACGAGCAAACAATCATCTTAAAGTAATCTTTTTAAGGCAAAACCAATAACCACAAGGTTTTAGCGTAAATGGCATAACAATTGCTTAGGGCTTCACATGATTAACGCAACGGCGCGTCTAGTCCTATTGATCTACTTTGAGTTTAATCAGCTCAATAAATCAGGGTTACACGCAAAGCCGCATCATGATTTATTGGGTTTTACCGTTGCGAGGCAGCATATGGCTTTAAAAACTATCCCACTCTTTACATGGAGTGAGCCACGAATCCGTACCCTACACTTCACTTGGCTAGCATTCTTTATTACCTTCTTAATTTGGTTTGCTCACGCCCCGTTAATGCCTGTATTAAAACAATACTTTGGTCTGACACCTGAACAAGTCAAAGCGATTTTGATGCTTAATGTGGCAATTACCATTCCTGCGCGGATTTTAATTGGCGTGTTGGTTGACAAATTTGGCCCACGCAAAAGTTATAGTTTCTTATTAGCCTTTTGTGGAGCGTTGTGCTTGTTATTTGCCGCCGCTCAAAGTTTTGAATGGTTAGCGGTCATGCGCTTTTTACTAGGCTTTGTCGGTGCAGGTTTTGTGATTGGTATTCGTTTAGTGAGCGAATGGTTTCCTGCGCGTGAAGTGGGTATTGCCGAAGGTATTTATGGTGGCTGGGGTAACTTTGGTGCTGCGGTTGCCAGTATGACCATGCCCTTATTAGCCTTAGCCTTTGGTGGTGATGACGGCTGGCGTTATGCCATTGCCAGTACAGGTGTGATTGCGATTATTTACAGTGTGATTTTCTATCGTAATGTGTCTGATACACCTAAAGGCTCAACTTACTTCAAACCACAAAAAATGGGTGGCTTAGAAGTCACTAGCAAAGGTGATTTTATTTTTTATGCTTTAATGAACGTGCCATTATATTTAGCTTTAGCCTTATTAACATGGCGTTTGTCGCCCGAAGGCTTAAAGTTATTATCTGCTGACGGCGCGTTGATTGCTTATGTTGTGATTGCTGCCTTAGCCATTTATCAATGGACTAAAATATGGCATGTAAACAAGCACTTATTTACAGGTGAACACCCAGCTGCACCAAGCTATAAATTTAAACAAGTGGCTATTTTAAACTTAGCATACATGGCTTGTTTCGGTTCTGAGTTAGCTGTTGTGTCAATGTTACCGTTGTTCTTCATTGATACTTTCCACGTTAGCCCTGTTTATGCAGGCATGACCGCAGGTTGTTTTGCAGTCATGAACTTGTTTGCTCGCCCCAGTGGTGGTTTGTTTTCTGATGCTTATGGCCGTCGTAAAATGTTGGTTATCTGCTTATTAGGTCAAACCATTGGTTATGCCGCTATGTCACAAATGGGTAGTGAATGGTCGATTGTCATGGCAATTGCCACTGTCTTAGCAACTTCTATTTTTGTACAAGGCGCATGTGGTGCGGTTTACTCTGTTGTACCGTTAATTCAACGCCGTATGACTGGCCAAATTGCAGGCATGGCAGGTGCTTATGGCAATGTCGGTGGTGTAACCTTCTTAACTGTTTTGAGTATGGTTAGCCCAAGCACCTTTTTTTGGGTGCTTGCTGGTATTTCGGCATTAGCTTTAGCCAGTGCATTCTTCTTAGATGAACCTAAAGGTCACATGGTTGAAAAAGACGAACATGGCAATGTGCATTTGATTGCGGTTGAATAAACTGCTTAAAGTGAGCGAGACAAAGCAGACAAGGAGGTCTGCTTTTTTATTAGATAGGCATAGTTTGTGTATATGGATAGATCTTAATCTTTATTGTCGAGTGTTTAAGGATATGAATCACCAATTAACGGTTAAAGCGGCTCAACTTTCTCATCAAGGGCCTAAAGACAGCAATGATGATGCGATTGGTCTGCATTTACCACAAGGACATGGCATTGCTAGTCAAACCCTTGCTGTGGCTATCGCCGATGGTTTAAGCAGTGCCGAAGGTGGCAGAATTGCTGCCGAAACCAGTGTCACTAATTTTTTAAGCGATTTTTTTGCTACCCCTGCTAGTTGGTCGATCAAAACATCAGGTTTTAAAGTTTTAGAAGCCTTAAATCGTTGGCTGCATGGTCAAGGTCAACATTATCATAATCATCACCAAGCACACCTGACGACATTCACCGCCTTAGTGATTAGAGGTCAAACGGCTCATGTGTTTCATATTGGTGATAGTCGTTTGTGGCGTTTACGGGGGGACGAATGGGAATGTTTAACCAACGATCACGCGTTAAGCACACGCAATGGTAATCAACTAACACGTGCTTTAGGCATGGATTGGCGTATTGATATTGATTATCAAGAGTTTAATGTGGAAGTGAGTGATATTTACTTATTATCTACAGATGGGGTTCATCAATTTATTCCGCCCAAAGAATTAAAAGCGATTGTCGCTAGTCGAAGTGAAACCTTAGAAGCACGTTGTGAAGAATTAATTGCCTGTGCCGAAAGTCATCATAGTGATGATAATCGCTCTTGTCAGATTATTGATATTATTGATTTGCCTAACAATAACCAACATTTAGCATTAGACCTACAAAAATTACCACCGTTACCACCTGAACTTAAAATAGGTGACTGTATTGATGATTATATTATTGAAGCTGAATTACAAGCTAATGCCCGTAGTCATATTTATTTAGTTAAAGATTTACACGACCAAAAACAATATATATTAAAAACCCCTTCCCATAACTTGGCTGATGATATTGAAGCCTTACAAGCTTTTCAGCGTGAAGATTGGATAGGCCAACGAGTACATCATCCTGATATTGTCAAAACTTATGCCCCTACTCGACCACGCCATTATTTATATTTAATTCAAGAACATTTACAAGGTCAAAGTTTAAGAGCTTGGCGGCAAAAAAATCCTCATGCACCTGTAGAAACGATTATCAAATTTGCCAAACCCATTATTAAAGCCTTACGTGCCTTACATCGGCGAGAAACCCTACACCAAGATATTAAACCCGATAATTTATTTTTAACCCAAAGCGGCTGTATTAAATTGATTGATTTTGGCAGTGCTAGTGTGGGCAGTTTAGCCGAAAATCTTAATTTACGCGCAGGTGCAGCCGAATATGCCGCACCCGAATATGCTTTAGGTATTGCTCGTGATGGTCGTGCCGATCAATTTAGTTTGGCTGTGACATTATACGAACTATTAACGGGTCACTATCCTTATGGAGAAAACTATAAACACTGCACAACACCCAAACAATTTCGCAAACTTAGCTATACCAGTGCTTGCCAATATAATCCGCATATTCCTTTATGGATTGATGCCGCACTTGGCCAAGCTTTAAGTCTAAACCCAGAACAACGTTATGCCGACTTAAGCGAATTTTTACATGACTTAGAACGGCCTAACCCCCATTTGACCTTAAAAAGTAAACCGTGGCTAGAGCAAAATCCTTTGTTATTTTGGCAATCTCTAGTCTTAATTTTATTATTAACTAACTTGCTCACCATAGCATTTTGGCTGAGTTAAGATTAGGCCTAAGTTAGCGTTTTTTTAAGCTAATAATTTTTAGCAATGATTATTAAACCAGCAAAAAAACGAAAATTGCATAAATACCGACCGTTTCCTTATAAGCAACAATCTATTGCCTAATTACAGGCTACTGAGTCAATTAGGCTTGTAATAGTATCCAACTCATCAACACAGTCAGCCATAAATACTGACTTACTTCCCAAAAAGATGAGGATACAAAAATGATTAAAGTTGCAATTGCTTATCATAGTGGTTATGGTCATACCCAAAAACAAGCCGAAGCAGTGGCCGCAGGTGCAAAAGCCGCAGGTGCAGAAGTTAATTTAATTTCGGTGGCTAATGTCAGTGAAGCTGATTGGGCAATTTTAGATGCTGCCGATGCCATTATTTTTGGCGCACCAACTTATATGGGTAATGTTTCAGGGGTATTTAAAGTCTTTGCTGATGCTACCTCAAAAGCATGGTTTAGCCAAAAATGGAAAAATAAAATTGCCGCAGGTTTTACCAACTCTGCCTCCATGAATGGTGATAAATACGCGTCTATTCAATATTTATGGACACTAGCCATGCAACACAGCATGATTTGGGTTGGAACAGGCTTATTACCTGCAAACAGCAAAGCCAGTACACGTAATGATATTAACTATTTAGGTGGTTTTGGTGGCGCACTTGCCCAATCTCCATCTGACTCATCACCCGATGAAGGCCCATTATCGGGTGATTTAGAAACGGCCAAAATTTTTGCTGCGCGTATTGTTGAAGTCTGTCAGCAATTTAACAAAGATCGCAACTAAAGCTTTTGTTTAACTGAGTGATTTTGTCAAGCAAGTTATACAAAACTTATCCATGAATAATGCTAAGATTCGCCTCAATTTATTTTAGGCTTGTTCAAGAGCAGTTATCTTTTAACTGCTCTACTTTATTCATAGGCTTTGTATTATGTCTAGCTATAGCAAAATTTTTGCCCTCAGTGCAACTTTAATTAGTCCTTTCGCGCAAGCAACAACGGTTATTCCAGCTCCTCCTGTTTTAGAAAATAAAGCGTTTGTATTAATGGACTATGATTCGGGCAAAATTTTGGCTGAATCAAACGCTCATGGCCATTTAGCACCTGCCTCATTAACCAAAATGATGACCAGTTTTTTGGTAGAACAACGTTTATTAAAAGGTCAACTCAAAGAAGATGACCAAGTATTGATGAGTCAAAATGCGTGGTGTCGAGGTACTAGCAAAGAATCATGTATGTATGTACCACTCAATAGTTATGCCTCGGTATTAGATATGCTACGCGGTATTATTATTCAATCGGGTAATGATGCGTCTAAAGCGGTTGCAGAACATTTAGCAGGCAGCGAAACCGCTTTTGCCGAATTAATGAATGGTGAAGCCAAACGTTTGGGTATGAAAGACACCCAATTCAAAAATGCTACGGGTTTATCTGAAGAAGGCCACTATACATCTGCTAACGATATGGCTTTATTGGCACACGCGATTATTAAAGATAGCAGCAAATATTACCCCATCTACTCCGAAAAAGAATTTACCTACAACAACATCAAACAAGGCAACCGTAATGCCTTGTTATTTACCGATCCAACCGTTGATGGCTTAAAAACAGGCCACACCGATGAAGCTGGTTATTGTTTAACGGCCTCTAGCAAACGTGGCTCTATGCGTTTAATTTCGGTGGTGATGGGTACACCGAGTATGCAAGCTCGTGCTGACCAAACTCGTGCCTTATTTAACTGGGGCTTTAGCAATTTTGAAACTGCACAAATTCGTCCTAAAGGCCAAGAATTAGCCAAACCTGTGGTTTGGTTTGGTCAGGCAGAAAACGTTTCAGTCGGTTTAGCCAGTGATATGAATGTTACTTTAGCGCGTGGTGAAAAAGACAAATTACAAATTAGCCTTCAAGTGCCTAGCTCTTTAGATGCCCCCATTAAACAAGGTCAAGAAGTGGGTAAAATTATTGCCACTTTAGATGGTAAAACTGTTGGTGAACAAGCGTTAGTTGCCTTACAACCTGTTGAACAAGCTGGCTTCTTTACTCGTGTTTGGCACGGTATTAAACGCTTCTTTGTCAACTTGTTTTAATGCATTAAACATCCCTCTCTTAAGCGGAGAGGGATCACTTCTATCATTCAACCTTTGATCTCAGCCATTTTTGCTAATTGCCAAAAATGCTCCATTTCAGCCAAATTTGTATCAGCAAATCCTTTATCTCGCTGGCGTAATTGGTCTTCAATAAAGTTAAAGCGACGGGTAAATTTATCATTGGCTTTTTTTAAAGTTTGCTCGCTGTCTAACTTTAAATGCCGCGCTAAATTCACTGTACAAAACAATAAATCACCCAACTCTTCTTCGACAGTTTCAGGGGTTTCTCGCAAGGCTAAATCAATTTCATCTAATTCTTCTCTAATTTTTAAAATCACTGCCCGTGTATCGTTCCAATCAAAGCCCATTTTTGCCACAGTTTTTTGCAGCTTTTCGGCACGGGTTAATGCAGGTTGGCCACTGGCGACTTGATCTAATAAATAACTCGTTTTATCAACTGCTTGCTGTTTTTCTTGGGCTTTAATGTTTGCCCATTGGTCACTGACTTGTTCAGGGCTAAGCTCTTTTTGCTCTGCAAATACATGCGGATGACGACGGATCATTTTTTGGCTAATACTATTAACCACATCATCAAAACTAAATAATTGTTGCTCTTGGGCAATTTGCGCATGAAACACTACTTGCAACAGTAAATCCCCCAATTCTTCACACAAATGCTGATAATTTTTGCTATTTACTGCTTCGGCTACTTCATGTGCTTCTTCAATGGCATAAGGCACTAAAGATTCAAAAGTTTGTTGTTTATCCCAATTACAACCGTTTTCTGAACGTAACTGCGCCATAATGTTGCGTAAATCATCAATGGTATATGACATAAAACTTTCTCCATTTATACAAAATTAATATTTTCAATAACATTACATTGAATAATAACTAAACATTTAGGCTTATTTTAACGTTAAGATTGTTTCAATAGTCAAATATCTGTCATGTTTCATCAATAGATGCCTAGTTAATTCTTCTAAAATCGCCTCAAGATTTAGTCATTCATTTTTTCATAATTATTCTAAATATTGATGAATATACGTCTACGTATAGTCTTATAAAGCTTGTCGTTTTCAGGGACTTAGAACATCAATCTCACAGACTATATTAGGACTTAGGCGCTAACCTCAGTGAAAGGCGTAAGTTCTATATAACCTTGATAGTTTGTAGATGAAGTCATCTGACTTCATCCCTAAAAATTGCTATAAGTTACTGATTGGGGCTGCGTTAATGCGTTATCTATTGATTAGTTTAATAATGATTGTCAACTCTTCATTGAGCTTTGCTGGCCAAGCAGAAGATATTGCTCAAGAAGCAGATAAGCGGGTTCATGGTTATGGTGATTCTACCGCCAATTTAAAAATGACCTTAATCAGTGCCAGTAATGAAACCTCTACTCGTCAATTACGTGTTAAAAGCCTAGATTTAGGCAAAGATGGTGATCGTAGCTTATTAATCTTTGATACGCCTAAAGACGTTTCTGGCACTGCCCTGTTATCTCATACCCAAGCGACTGGCGACGATTTACAATGGTTATTTTTACCGAGCTTAGCACGTGTTAAACAAATTTCTGGCCGTAATAAATCTGGCCCATTCATGGGTTCAGAATTTTCTTTTGAAGATATGGTCATTTCTTACTGGCAAAAATACAGCTACAAACTGCTTAAAGAAGAAAAATGTGCTGCTAATAATAATTTAATGTGTTTTGTTTTAGAAAAAACGCCTTTAGATAGCAACTCTGGCTATAGCAAACAATTAGTGTGGATCGATAAACAAGATTATTTGCAGCATCGTATTGAATTTTATGATCGCAAAAGTAGCTTAGCCAAAGTGTATACCGCCAGTGACTTTAAAAAGTTTTCAGCCAATTTATGGCGTCCCACTACCATGTTAATGGTCAATCAACAGACTCACCGTCAAACTCGTCTAGATTGGTCGGATTACCAATTTAAAACGGGCTTAAGCAAAGATGACTTTACTGAAAATGCTTTAAAACGGCAAAAATAATTTTTTTGATGAAATTTAAATCAATAAGTCGTTCGTTGTGTTTAAAATCCTAACATTTTAATATGAGTTTTAAATGTTACTACGTCATGTTTGCCACAGTATTTTTGCGTTAAGCCTCCTCAGCAACGTTGCTCAAGCTTATGAGCTTAAATCAGAATTACGTTTTGAAAGCACTAATTTTTTTGAGCAAGGCGCACAACAGCAAAGCCAATTCACAGGCTCAATTGCAGCTCAAGTTGAAGTCAATAAGGCTTTAACCAATAGCCAGCAATTACAACTACGCGTTTTTGGCCGTGTTGATGAACAAGATAATCATCGCTCTGGATTGGATGTGCGTGAGGCTTTGTGGACCTATGCTCAGCAAGCGTGGCAAGTGCGTGCAGGTGTTGGCCAAGTATTTTGGGGAACAACCGAAGCACAACATTTGGTGGATATTGTTAATCAAACCGATTATTTGGCTAGTTTAGATGGCGACGTTAAATTAGGTCAGCCTTTAGTTAATGTCAGTTGGGAACAAAATCAGCATTTAGTGGATTTTTATGTTTTGCCCTATTTTAGAGAGCGTCCGTTTGCAGGGGCAGATGGTCGTTTACGTTTGCCTTATGTGATTGACTCTGAAACAAGTTATGAATCAGGTGCAAAACGTCAGCACCTTGATGTTGCCTTTCGTTATCAATTTAACCAACAAAATTTACGGATAGGTCTTAGTGGTTTTAGTGGTACATCACGCGAACCAATCTTAAGCCCTGTTGTTGACCCAAGCCAATTTAGCTATATGGCGACACCTTTTGGCGTCGTAGTACCAACAGGCTTTGTTGGCAATTATAAGCCCTATTTACAAGCTTATTATCCAATCATTCAACAACTTGGCATTGATGCTCAATACATTATTGGCGACTGTTTATTAAAACTCGAAGCGATTGATCGACATGGTTTTGGTGGGCGTTATCAAGGCGTAGACACAGGCTTGGAATATACCCAAGTTCGCGCTTTTGACAGCAACGTTGATGTTGGTTGGTTAGCTGAATATTTATATGACAGTCGCAATAACACCGCCACCACCAGTTTTGAACATGATGTGTTTGTGGGTTGGCGTTTTGCCTTTAACGATGCCAGCTCTAGCGAATTATTAACAGGTGTGATCAGCGACATTCACTCTCACGAACAAGCATGGAAAGTTAAAGGCAGCACTCGCCTCAATGACTCCAGCAAGATCAGCATCGAAGGTCGTTTTTTTCACACCAAACAAGACGTACCTAGCCCTTTTTCTGCATTAAGCACTCAGCCTTCAGATGAAAAACTGTATCCCTTAACCGATGACAGTTTTTTACGTGCCGAATTTAGCTATTATTTTTAGAGATTAATCATGAAAAAACCCCATAACCTGACTTTACAAGATGCGTGGCCAAAACGCTTTGTTGGCTGGATGAACGAACGTTTTCCGTTTTCTCATGCCCTATTATTTTTTATTTTGTATTTAACCGCAGCGGCAATTGCGCGTGCGGCTAGCGGTGCAGAACATATTTTACAAACTCAAGACATCATGGGTTGCTTAGTCACATGGTCTTTCTTTTTAGTGTTACGCATTTTTGATGAACACAAAGACTACGAACTTGACTGCCACAATCATCCACAACGTGTTTTGCAAAGCGGTTTAATTAGCTTAAATCACTTAAAAATCGTTGCTGTTTTAGCGATTGCTTTACAAGTTGGCTATGCCTGTTATTTAGATCAAGGCGTGGGTTCAACGCTGATCGCTTGGGCAATGATGTTTGCATGGACATGCTTAATGGGTAAAGAGTTCTTTATCGCCGAATGGTTAACTCGCCATTTAACATGGTATGCCGTGTCCCACATGATGGTAATGCCATTAATTGTCTGGTGGTTGGCAAGCATGGCTGAACCTAATTTAAGCCTCAATCTTTCCTTACAAGCGTTTATGAGCTTGGCATTTTTAAGTGGCTTTTGTTTTGAAATCGCCCGTAAAACCAAAGGTCCAGAAGAAGAACGCGACAGCATTGAATCTTATTCACGAATTTTTGGCACACGCGGCTCAGCAGTAGTCGTCATGGGCTTATTAAGTGCCATGGTTGCTAACCAAGCCTTTTTAGTTAGCCAATTAAGTAGTCAATTTCCAATCTGGGCAGCTGGGGTTTTAGGGGTGTTTTATAGCCTAGCGATGTTTCAAGTTGGCAAATTTATTCAAAGCCCTTCGGTTAAAGGCCGCGAGAAAAATGAAGCGGTTATTGCTTTAAACATGTTGGCAGGCTATGGCGTTTTAATCGCTGTAGTGATTGCAACTCACTAATTTTTTGAGGATTTTATAATGACTAGCGCACGTCCATTTATTTTTTCTCCTCACTATTTATTTGGTGAAGAGCATCATGCCAAGTGTTCATTTAGTTATCAAGAACAACGCCTATTTGCTCAACCGATTGATATTACTAAAGGTCAACTGTGTATTGCTTTAGATGAAAACAGTGCTGTTGTGCCTAATGTGGGTAGCAAACTTGATTTTATCCAATTAACAGTTTTAGGTCGTGATTTTGTTTTACCTTGTATGTATGTGCATAAAGTCAATGCTGCACAATTTCATGCGACAGAGTTACATTTAACCAGTGAGGCTTGCGAGCAAAGCAATGCCATTATTTGGGAAATCAGCTATCTGTTACGCAAAATGCCTGCCTTAGAAACTGAAGTATTTTATAACGAAAGCACCTTACCCAAAGTGCCTGCGCGTGGTTTATATACCGAAGAAGCCCGTCAAGATCGTTTAGATTTTGTTCGTGAACATACCGCAGCCAAATTACAAGAAGTGTCTAAAATCACCTTAGACCCACGTAAATTAGTCAGTAATATTGAAGCCTTAATTGGCACTGTTGAAATTCCTGTGGGTGTTGCAGGCCCTTTGCATATTAAAGGCAATCATGCAGGTGGGTTATTTTATGCACCATTTGCGACCTCCGAAGGGGCATTAGTGGCCTCTGCAACACGCGGCGCGACAGCTTTATCGCGTTCTGGTGGTGTGACTACACGCGTCTTAGGCCAATGTATGATGCGTGTGCCTGCCTTTACCTTTGACAATATGAACAATGCTTTGTTCTTTGCTGAATGGGTAAAAGACCACTTCAGAGACTTAGCCGAAGAAGTGACCAAATACTCCAATTACGCCACCTTAGTAAAAGTTGATCCTCATGTGATGGGGCGTAGTGTGCATGTGCATTTTATTTACCAAACAGGTGATGCGGCTGGCCAAAATATGACCACCACTTGCACATGGCAAGCGTGTAAATGGATTATGAAATCCATCAAACGTTTTGAAGGCTTACGCATCGAAAACTTTTTAATCGAAGCCAACTTATCGAATGACAAAAAAGTGACCTACCAAACCTTTTTAAAAGGTCGTGGTATTCGTGTGATTGCCGAATGTTTATTAACGGCTGAAAGTTGCGAAAAGATTCTTAAAGTTAGCCCTAAACAATTAGTGACCGCCTACCAAAACTTTGTTATTGGCTCGATTGGTGCAGGCATGGTCGGCATTAATATTAATGTTGCCAACGTCATTGGTGCAATGTTTACTGCTTTGGGTCAGGATATTGCTTGTGTCCATGAATCGTCTTTAGCCCAGTTACATATTGAATTAACCGATGATAACAATGCCTATTGTACCCTCACCTTACCTAGCTTAGTGATTGGTACAGTGGGTGGTGGTACTAACTTGCCACAACAACGCGAATGTTTAGAAATGTTGGGTTGTGCAGGCCCTAACAAAGCACATAAGTTGGCTGAGATTATTGCTGGTTTCTGTTTAGCTTTAGATATTTCAACATTGTCTGCTATTGCTGCCGACCACTTTGCTCGCGCTCACGAAAAACTAGGCCGCAATCGTCCTGTTAACTATTTAAAACTCGGCGATTTAGACAATAACTTCTTTAATTTAGCTGCGAATAATATTGCTCCAGAAGCTGCATTGATTGTTGAAGCCACTCAACAAAAATACGAATCAAAAGGCTCTAGCATTATCACTGAGTTAACCTCGCACAAAACCAATAAATTGATTGGTCACTTTCCTTTTGTGTTAAAAACCATTGAAGGTGAGCAATTTAAGGTGATGACTAAAATCAAACCTTTAGATGAAGAAGTAATTATCATGCTCAATAGCATGGCGGGTATGTGTGATTCTCGCTTATCACAAGCCTTTAACCACTTCCGCCACCAAATTGGTTTTAAAGGTTGTCATGTCAAAGAGTTGGCGGTGATGGCACAACAAGACCCTCGCTTTACTCAACATGCCCCTAAAGTGTATGGCATTATTGAAGATGCCGAACGTGAAGCTTATGTCATTGTTGAAGAACATTTGGAAAATGTTGAATTATTAGACAGCGCTGATGACACCCGTGAATGGAGCAAACAACACATCGAGGCTGCGATTAAAGGTATCGCCCAAGTGCATAGCATTTGGTATGGCCGTGAACAAGAGTTATTACAACAACCGTGGATGATTGATTACCCAACCGCACAAGGCATGGAAGAAAAATTACGCTTATGGGAATTATTAGGCGTACATTCTCGTGAAGAGTTTCCTGAATGGTTTTCGGAAGAAGATTTAGAAGCGTTTCGTGTGATTGTGCATGACATCAAAAATTGGTGGTCTGCCATTGAGTCTATGCCTCGTACCCTGATTCACAACGATTTTAACCCACGCAATATTACTTTCCGTCGTGATGCCAATGACGAATTACGTTTGTGTGCTTATGACTGGGAATTAGCTACCCTGCACTTGCCACAACATGATTTGGCCGAGTTATTAGGCTTTACTTTGTTTGATCCAATTCAAAAACCCGAAGTTGATTATTATCTTAATTTACATCGTCAAGAATTAGAGAAACATTCAGGTCAAAAAATTGATCCACAACAATGGCGTCAGGGTTATGTCTTAGCGTTGATGGATTTATTAGTTAATCGTTTACCAATGTATATGATGGCTCACACCTTCCGTCATTATGAATTTATGGAACGTGTCTATCGTGCCTTCCGTAATTTATTAGAATTAGAAGGAGTTGGCCAACCATGATGCCTTCTATTTATACTGCGGAAGATGCTTTATTTTTAAGCCCTGATTTATTAGGCGGGAAAGCGGCTAACTTGGCATGGATGACCCGTGAGGGTTTTCCTGTGCCACGTTGGTGGGTGGTAACAACCGCCGCGTTTAAACAATTATTAAACGAAAATGGCCTCAGTGATTGGATTGAACAAAGCTTAACAGGCTTTAATCACAGCGAAGATTTAACGGCTTTAGAACCGATTGCCGCCGCCATTCGTGAAAAGATTTTAGTGGCAACCATCCCGCAACCATTAACACAAGAGCTTAAACAGTCTTTTGGCCAGTTAGAGAATGTCTATTTTGCAGTACGTTCTTCGGTGTTGGGTGAAGATGCTCAAGGTGCGTCTTTTGCAGGCCAAATGGATAGTTACTTGTTTCAGCGTGGTTTAACCGCCATTGAAGAAAGCTTATTACAAGTTTGTGCCAGTGCCTTTAATACCCGCGCCTTACAATATCGTTTAACTAAAGGTATTGCCTTAACCGACATTCGTGCCGCTGTCATTATTCAAGAAATGATTGAAGGTGAAGTGTCTGGCGTGATGTTTACCGCTAACCCCTTAACTGGCAATCGTAAACAATGTTTAATCAGTGCTGCTTGGGGTGTGGGTGAAGGCATCGTTGCAGGTATTTGTAATACCGATGAATACACCATTGGCTTATATGATAATCAGATTGAGCAAAAACTTGCCGACAAAGACCTTGCTGTGGTGTTTAACCATGAACAAGGTCGTGGCACGCTCGAAATTCATGTTGAAGACAACAAACGTCATATTGCCTGTTTAAATAACAATCAAATCCAGCAATTACGCGATATTGGCAAAGCCATTGCCGAACATCGTCGTTTTCCGCAAGATATTGAATGGGCGTATCGTCAAGGGCAATTTTATATTTTACAAACACGGCCAGTGACGCATTTGCCTGCGCCAACACAACCCACAGACCGTCGTGTAGTATTTGATAATTCCAATATTCAAGAATCGTATTGTGGTGTCACTACCCCATTAACCTTTTCTTTTGCCAACAATGCTTATCGTACCGTTTATGAACAAACGATGCGTGTAATGGGCGCACCCGAAAAACAAATTCAAGACCATCGTGATATGTTGGCCAATTTATTAGGCATCGTACATGGTCGCATTTATTACAACATCAACAATTGGTATCGTGGTTTGTTGTTGTTGCCAGCCTTTAAAACCAATAAAGCCGACATGGAACGCATGATGGGTCTGACTGACCCTGTTGATTTGGTGCAAGATACCCAATTAACGACAGGCCAAAAATTACGTAAACTGCCACAAGTGTTATTGGCGTTATGGCGTTTAATGCGTGGCTTTAAAAAAATGCCGTTTTTGGTGCAACAATTTAGACAAATGTTTGACACCGTTTATCACAACATTCCACGTAAAGAACTACATACTTTCACCACAGGTGAACTGGTCGAAAAAGCCCACTACTTAGACCGTGAATTATTGCAAAAATGGACAACACCAATCATTAATGACTTTTATGTGATGATGATGAATGGCAACGTCCATCGCACCTTGGTTGCTGCTGGCTTTGAGCAACCTGCTGTTTTACAAAATAATTTGCTGTCTGGTGAAGAAGGTATCGAAAGTACCGAACCCACCAAAATGTTGTTAAGAATGTGTAGTTACATTCGCCAACAACCACATTTACGTCAGGTTATTGAAGCGGGTGACAACAAAAATTTGTTAGAACGCGTACAAGTGCATGACGCCAATTTTTATCAGCAATGCCAAGAATACATCGAAAAATATGGTGATCGAACCATTGGTGAACTCAAACTAGAGTCGATTACCTTACGCCAAGATGCCAGCTTTTTGTTTGCTATTCTAAAAAACTATTTAAGTCGTGATGACTTAACCTTAGAAACCTTATCCGCCAACGAAGCACGATTTCGTCAAGAAGCCGAACAACAAGCGTTTACTGCCATTGCCGAAAAACTCGGTCAACGTCGTTTACGTCAGTTTAAAACGCATTTAGCCAAATTGCGCGATGCGATTCGTAATCGTGAAAATATGCGCTTGGCTCGCACCCGCATGTTTGCCTTATATCGTGATGTGTTTTTACAAATTGGTGAACAATTTGCCAGCGATGGTTTGTTAGAAAATGGCCGAGATATTTTTTATCTCAGCTTAGAAGAAATCTATGCTTGGTATGATGGCCGTGCGGTGCAAACCAACATTAAAGGTTTAACCCAACTCCGCAAAGCCGAATATCAAAGCTATGAGCAACAAGACTTGCCACACCACTTTTGGACGTATGGCGTGGTCTATCATCACAACAGTTATCAATATCCCTATCAAGAAAACATACAACTTGATGGTGATCTACAAGGCACAGGTTGTTACCCTGGTGTTGTTGAAAACAAGATACGTTTGATTTTTTCGCCTGATGACGAATTGTCGCTCAATGGCCAAATTTTATGTACGGTGCGTACCGATCCGGGTTGGGCGCCCTTGTTTCCAACCGCAGGCGGCATTTTGGTTGAGCGTGGTTCAACCCTGTCACATTCAGCGGTTGTCGCTCGTGAATTAGGCATTCCTGCCATTGTTGGCATCCCGAACATTACTAAAATTTTACACGATGGTGAATTGGTCAAAATGGACGGTGCTTTAGGCACAATTATTCGTTTGGAGGAGCAAAATCATGGCTAACTATATGGCTGAGTGGAATACTCAACAGGCGTTACCAGAAAGTTTTCTGGCTTTAGCGCAGCAAATTTATCAAAACGATCCACATTGGTTGGGCGAAGATGAAGCCAGCTTACGCGCCCAATTTAGCGCACAAAATACATGGTTTGCTGATGGCAAAGCATGGTTAGGTGTGATAGAAAACCAAGCGCGCGTGGTTGGCTTTGTTAATGACAAACAAGTGGTTGATGGCGAAAAAGCCGCTTTTTTTGGTTTTTGGGAAAGCGCCGACAACTTGGCTGCAAACCAACAATTGTTTGCTGAATTAAGTGCATGGGCAAAAACGCAAGGTTGCACCCGTTTATATGGGCCAATTAACTTTAGCACTTTCTCCGCCAATCGTATTCGTGTTGATGCCTTTGAATATGGCGCGTTTGTCGGTGAACCGTGGAATCCACCTTACTACAAACAATTATTAGAAAGCTTAGGTTATCAAGAGCGATATAGCTATTTATCAACCTTTAGCCCACTTGAAGAAATTTATGAATTTGTTGCCAATATTTATTTGCCGATTAAAGGCTTTGTTGAGCAAAAATTTGTCTTTGAAAGCATGACACCTGAGTTTTGGCTAAGCAACTTAGAAACCATGTATGGTTTTGTTAATAATGTGTTTAGAGAAAATTTTGCCTACACCCCTATTGATTACAACACGTTTGAACGCTTATGCGGTGAAAGTTTTGCCCATAAATTTTGTCCAAAAACCTCAATTTTAGCAAAAACACACGAAGGTGATATTGCAGGCTTCTTTTTAGTCTATCCTGATTACAGTAGCTTAGTTAATCCAAAAAATCCGCAAGCGATTAAACTCAATGATATTCGTTATAACGAACATTATCCCTTAATTGCTGAAGGTCAACGGATTGCTTTAGCCAAAACCGTGGGTGTCGCCAAACCCTATCGTGCCTTTAATTTGTTCACTTCTATGAGCTGTGAACTCACCATGCGTTCTAAAGGCATTTACGATATGATGTGCGCCCCACTAATGAGGTCTGACAATCCTTCAGTCAGTTTTGCTGCCAAATACGGCAAATCGCGCTTACATCACTATGCATTATATCAAGGGACATTATGACTACTGGCGTTAATATCTGTACTCGCATTTTTGCCCATTGCCAAGACAATCCAGAGCATCTTGCTTTACGCATTCCAAACATGCAAAGCTTACATTATTTGGGTGAAGAAAGCCTAAATTATGGTGAGCTTGGTGAACGCTGCGCGCAAATGCAAAGTGCGCTAGAGAAGCTATCACTTAAAACAGGCGATCGAGTACTGATTTTAGCGCGGCCAAGAATAAATACTTACATTTTAATGTTAGCGTTATTTTCTTTGGGATTAGTACCAGTATTAATTGACCGTGGCATGTCTAGACAACGTATTTTTGCGTCCATCAAAGCCAGTAAAGCCAAAATTGCCATTGGTGAAACCAGCATTTTACGGTTATGGTGGTTATTTCCACCTTTATGGACGCTCAAACGTTATGCCTTTGATGGCTCTAGTATTGGTGTGAAAGATTTTCGCAAACTCTATGCGGCGATTACCCCTGAACTTCGCTGTGAATTATTAGCACCCACTGCACATGGCCTAATCACCTTTACTTCTGGAAGTACAGGTACACCTAAAGGCGCAGATCGTACTCATGGTAGTTTGATTGAACAACATTTAGCAATTCGTGCACATGGCCAAGATACACCTGATGATGTTGATAGCCCCTGTTTTCCAGTCGTAGTTTTGCACAATTTATGTTGTGGCATTAGCACGGTTATGCCCTGTTTAGATTTAGCGGCACCTGCTAAAACAAATGCCGATATGGTGATTAAACACTGGCAAAAAAATAAAGTCACACGCCTTTCGTCCGCGCCTGCATTTATCCAAGCAATTTGTGAATATGCTTTAGCTAATCGGCTACAGTTAGCTAATATTCGTAGTGTTGTAGTTGGCGGCTCGACTATTCCTCATGCCTTAACCCTCAAATTAGATAGTGTTTTTCCTAACGCTGAGATTTTGTTAGTTTATGGCTCAACCGAAGCCGAGCCAATTGCTCACACCACTTTATCGGCATTAAGACAAGATTGGAATACCTATGCAGGTCATTTAGTCGGTAAACCTGTTGTCGAAGCTGAAGTTTGTTTAACTAATGCCAATGCTACTCTCGATAATGAACAAGATGTTCAACAAGCAGTTGTAAAAGTTGAAAATGTGGGTGAAATTTTGGTGTCAGGTAAACACGTGTTACAAGCGTATGTCGATAATCCTGCTGCTAACCAAGAAAGCAAAATTCCTCGTGCTAATGGTTTTGTGTGGCACAGAACTGGTGATGCAGGCTTTTTTGATAAACAAGGCCGTTTATGGTTAGTAGGTCGTGTCAAAGATGCGCTTTTGATTGATGGTGAGCGTATTTATACCTTTGCCGCCGAAAAAGAACTAGATGCCCTTGCAGACATCACCCGTAGTGCCCTCATTCAACATCAACAATCAGTGGTGCTGGTCTTACAAGCCCAAGCCCTGACAAACCATCAGCAAATTTTAAGCATTTTGCATAAACATCATATTGATCACGCACAATTTGTTTTAATTGATCACATGCCTGTTGATGGCCGCCACAACAGCAAAATTGACCGTGTACAACTGAAAAAATTGCTGAGCAAAGGCAAGTTAAGGCCACAGCCTTTTGTTTTAGAAACTCGTTATGAATTCCAATAGTCATTTTATTATTCGTTTAAATTGGGTTGACCTGATTACGCTCAGTGGGGTGTTTACTGCGTCTTTGGCAGTCATTGCAGCCCTAAATCAAGCCATTTATTTATGCGCTTCGTTATTGTTTTTAGCCATGCTGGGTGATGCTTTAGATGGTTTATTAGCACGTAAATATCAATTAGAACGCAATTTTGGCCGTTATCTTGATGGCTTTATGGATGTTTTGATTTATTTAGTTGCCCCTTGTTTAGCGTTGTATTTACATGGTTTTAATGGCTGGTGGGCAATTTGTTTGTGGCCTGTTTTGTTATCTGGCTGCATACGTTTAGCGGTGTTTAATGATATTGGCAACATTCAAGAAAGTAATGGCCTTGCTTATTTAGGTATGCCCGTTTTTTGGAGTGTCTTTATTTTTGGTGCGTTTTTATGGCTAGAGCTACTCATAGGCAAAACTATCAGTTATAGCCTACTTGCTCTTAGCCTACTGTTGTTTAGCTACGCGATGGTGATTCGTCGACCATTTTTTAAATTTAAAAAACTTTGGCACATTTTGTTATTAACCTTGGGCAATAGCTTAGTGTTTTTGGCCATGCATGTTTGGTCGATTTATCATGGTTAACGATATTCTTCTCGCTTTTTATTTGCACATCCCGATTGTCATTGGTGGTGTGTTACACATGGTTGTGGTGAGTCGCCAATATTTATCGTCATTAGCTACCCCCATTTATAGCCCGTGGTTTGGTGCAAACAAAACATGGCGTGGTTTTGTGGTTGTACCTCTATTAACTGCTTTTGGCGCAATATGTGTTTGGCCAATTGAACAAAGTCTTGATAAAGCCATTTACCCACAAGGTTTTGGCTTATTGTTAGCAGGATTTTGGGCAGGTGTTGGCTATATGTTGGCAGAATTACCCAACTCTTTTATCAAACGACGCTTAGGTATTGCCTCGGGTGCTGTTCCCGAACAAGGCAAATATGTTGTGATATTAATGGATCAATTAGATTCAGGCATTGGTTTTAGCCTTGCTTATTGCTGGTATTTATCCTTATCCATACAACAAGCGTTATTGTGTGCTTTAACTTTTCCTATTACTGCTTTGATTATTAAACGTTTATTGTTTATTGCCAAACTTAAAAAGAGTGCAACTTAGACCAAGACTTACGCAGTTATCACTTATTTGCTGAAATGCGTAAGTCCTCAGTTTAAAACCGCCAAAAAGCGACTCTATCCCCACTCTCATAGGTTTTGCCAATTTCAATAATAGCAAAACCATCGGCCCAAACGGCTGACGATAATACGCCACTGCTTTGGTTATGGTATTTGCTTAATACCAATTCACCTTGTTCATTTTGTACTAAACGAACGCGTAAATACTCCTGACGGCCTTGCGCTTTTTTTATCGAAAAATCGATAGGCATCGCTACCACACTTGGTTTTACTTTATGACGTTGACCTTGATAATAAGCTAAAAACGTTTGAGCCATGACTTTAAAAGTGACAAACACCGATTGTGGATTACCAGGTAAACCAATAAAGGGCGTTGTACCAATAGAGCCAAATGCTAAGGGCTTGCCTGGTTTGAGCGCGACTTTCCACAAATCTAATTGGCCAATTTGTTGTAATGCAGTTTTAACGTGATCCTCTTCACCAACAGACACACCGCCTGTAGTCATCACCACATCAGCTTGCTGAGCAGCATTGGCCAACGCATTAATCGTATCTGGCAAATTATCGGCAATCACACCACCATCAATAGCTTGATAACCTTGTTCGGTTAATAAAGCACCTAATAATGGGCTGTTACTATTATAAATCTGCCCTACTTTAAGCGTTTGCTCTGCTTGGGCTAACTCATCACCCGTACAAAAATAGACAACCTTTAAACGCTGATAAACCTTGACCTTAGCCTTACCAATGGTTGCCAACAAGCCAATCGCGGCTGGCGTAAGTTTTTCGCCCTGACGCAAAATGGTAACGCCACAAGCAATATCTTGACCTTGTGGCCGAATATTTTCTTGGGCTTTGGGATGCTGTAAAACTTCTACAAGGCCATCTGGCGTGAGTTGGGTGTTTTCTTGCATTACCACCGCATTAGCACCATCAGGAATGACTGCACCTGTAAAAATACGGGCGGCTGTGCCTCGTTGTAATGGTTGTGGCGCACTGCCTGCGGCAATACGTTGGCTAATGGCTAAAATAGTTGTGTGTTGTAAATCCTCGGTATGAACTGCATAACCATCCATCGCCGAATTAGCTTGAGTCGGTACATCTATCGTAGCAACAACATCTTCGGCTAACACACGACCTAAAGCATCACTTAATAAAGTTTGCTCTATGACAGGAGTTTTTTGGCTAGCGGCTTGTTGCAAACGCTGTAAAACCGCATCAACCGACATTAAACCGTGACTAGGACAACTCATTAGCCACGACTCCCACACTGCTCGGCTTTTTTCAGATTAGGGACAAAGTTGCAAGGACGATGCTGATTATCAAGTTGTTGTGACAAAATATTGATCCATGCTGTTTTGCACGCATTGGTTGAACCCGGCATACAAAAAATTACTGTGTTATTGGCCATGCCTGCCAAAGCACGCGATTGTAAGGTGCTTGTGCCAATTTCTATCATCGAATAATGACGGAAAATCTCACCAAAACCTTCGATATGTTTATCAAACAACACATTCACTGCTTCGGGTGTGCTGTCGCGACCTGAAAAACCTGTACCACCTGTCACCAAAATCGCTTGTACATTTGGACTAGCAATCCATGCCGAAATAATGGCGCGAATTTGATAAATATCATCTTTAACAATTTGTCTATCTGCTAAAAGATGGCCTGCTCCCGTTAAAGCATCAATCAAATATTGACCAGAGGTATCGGTTTCTAAATTACGGGTATCTGATACGGTTAATACGGCAATTTGTAATGGCACAAAAGGTTTATTGATTGCGGAATGACTCATAATAACTCCTAAAATGTGTAAAGAATTGTCTCCCAACAATTTAGGGAGTGTATAGTATTTTACTGTAAAACAAATCCTTCGATTTTGCTCAGGGAACACGATGGGTTGAGCGAAGTCGAAACTGACTACTATATTATCCGCCTGTCATATTCATAAAACGCACAATCTGCGGCTCATCGTTTAAATCAAAATGATGCTTTTCGGGCTTTAAGGGTAATGCGTTAAATAAAGTATCAATTAATGGTTGATCGTCATTAGGAAAGTCGCGTAATGGCGCTTTTAGATCGGCAGAATGTTCATTACCTAAACATAATAACAAACGCCCTTCCGCCGTGACTCGCACTCTATTACATGAGCCACAAAAATTGTGACTATGGGGCGAAATAAAGCCCACACGACTGTTGCTATCGCTCATATGATAATAACGAGCTGGCCCACCTGTGGATTCAGAAACAGCAGTTAACGGATAAAATTGATCTATGCTATGGCGAACTTGGTCATTGCTGATATAGGTTTCAGCACGTTGATGCTCGGTAATGACACCTAATGGCATTTCTTCAATAAAGGCTATATCTAATTGATTTTGCCGAATAAAATTGACTAAGTCTAAAATCTCATCGTCATTTTTGCCTTTTAAAATCACACTATTTAATTTAATGTGTTGAAAACCTGCCTGTTGGGCAGCTTCAATACCTGCAAGCACTTCGGATAATTTGCCAGTTCGGGTCATGTCACGAAAACGATCTTCTTGCAAACTATCTAAGCTAATATTAATGCGCGATAGCCCCGCTTCTTTAAGCGGTTTCGCTAAACGGGCAAGTTGTGAACCATTGGTCGTTAAGGTTAGTTCTTTTAAGCCTTGTAAACTTGCTAGCTTTTCAATTAGCCAAACTATATTTTGTCTAACTAAGGGTTCACCGCCCGTTAAACGAATTTTGCTAACCCCTAAGCTCACTAAAACGCGTCCTACGCGATAAAGTTCTTCTAGGCTTAAAATTTGCTGACGTGGCAAAAACACCATGTCTTCGCTCATGCAATACACACAGCGAAAATCACAACGATCAGTCACCGATAAACGAACATAAGTAATTTGACGACCAAAGCCGTCAATTAAGGCAGGATTAGACATGAAAAAGGTATAAGCCTGTAAATAAAAACTAGAATATTGTTTTACTCTGTTTTATAAAAAAATACTATTGGCTTAAAGTACAGTTTTAAACTGGCCTTTGAGTCAATAGTATCCATCCAACATAAGCTAATAATAGTGCTAAGCCAACAACCTATTTAAGGTTTCAAAGGTATCATTAGATAACTTTTGTGCTTTTAAACCTTCTAATGCTGCTTTTGCTTGTTGCTGACGAATGGCCTCTAAACGTTTCCATTTACTAAACGCCCCCAACAAACGAGAGGCAATTTGTGGGTTAATTTTATCTAACTCAGCAATTTTGTTAGCGACAAATTGATAGCCTGCTCCGTCTGCTTGATGAAATAACACAGGGTTAGCATTAGCAAATTGCGCCACCACCGAGCGTAAACGATTAGGATTGGTCAAGGTAAAGGCAGAATGGGCACATAATTGCTCAATATCACTCAAACTGGCTTTAGCATTGGTTGCTTGTACGGCAAACCAACTATCAACCACTAAAGCTTCATCAACAAAACGTTGATAAAAATCCCCTAATGCGCTGCTTGCTTGTGCTGCTTGACTATAGACCAAACCACGCAAAGCACTCATGCGCGCACTCATATTGTCAGCTTGTTGGTATTGCTGCGCAGCTAAAGTTTGTGCATCTGTGCTTGCTGTAGATTGCAATAAATAATGTAAACACTGATCACGCCATGAACGCTGAGCAATCGCCGCGCTGTTATAAACATAGCTAGCTTGCGTGAAGGCCATATATTGCGTACGGAAAAAATCAACTAAAGCATTGGCAATCGCTTGTTGCAAGATTTCTCTGGCTTGGGCGATATGGCTTGGGTTAATCACCGCCACCTTTTCGGCCAAATAATTTTCGGTGGGTAAACTGAGGATTTTTGCCGCTAAAGCAGCATCTTGTTGTGCTAAAGTGGGTAAAAAAGCAGCTAAGCCTGTTAACAATTCATCAATGGCTAAACCTGTTAACGGTTCTTGTTGTTGGTCAATATTAGCAATCATCGCCAACAATAAACGCTCATACAGACTTTGTGCGGCCAACCAACGATTAAAACCATTATTGTCATGCTGCATTAGGAACAATAACTCAGCGTTAGAACTTTGATAATCCAAGACCACAGGTGCAGAAAAATCGCGTAATAACGAAGGCACAACGGCTTGTTCAACATTAACAAAAGTCCATGTTTGTTGTGCTTTGTCCGCAATTAATACGCGCTCTTTACCTACGGCCTGTGTCTCACCTTGCAAACGTAAAGCAATCGCTTGGCCTGTGTGTTGATCAAACAAGGCTAATTTGACAGGAATTGGCAAATATTGTGGTGCAGGATAACCATGTTTAGCAGGCGTTTGCTGGCTAATGCTTAAAGTATAGGTTTTAGCATCAGCTTGATAATTTGTGCTGACTGACAGTACAGGCGTACAAGGCTGTCTATACCATTGCATAAACGCGCTTAAATCTTGTTGATTGGCATCTGCTAAGGCTTGGACAAAGTCTTCAACAGTCACCGCTTGGCCATCGTGGCGGCTAAAATATAAATCAGTACCTTTTCTAAAGGCTTCTGCGCCTAATACGGTATGTAGCATTCTGACGATTTCCGCACCTTTTTCATACACCGTTGCGGTATAAAAATTATTGATTTCAATAAATGATTCGGGACGGACAGGATGGGCTAAAGGACTGGCATCTTCGGCAAATTGCACATTACGCAATACCGCGACATCTTCAATACGTTGCACACTGGCAGAGAGTTGGTCGGCAGAAAATTGTTGGTCTCTAAAAACGGTAAAACCTTCTTTTAAACTGAGTTGAAACCAATCTCGACAAGTGACCCGATTACCGCTCCAATTATGAAAATATTCATGGGCAACCACCGATTCAACACGCTGAAAACCTAAATCAGTGGTGGTTTCGGGATGGGCTAACACACACGAGGTATTAAAGATATTTAAGCCTTTGTTTTCCATTGCCCCCATATTAAAGTGGCTAACGGCAACAATCATAAAAATATCTAAATCATATTCACGACCATAGACTTGCTCATCCCAACGCATTGACGCTTTTAAAGACTCCATTGCATGGTGACATTGGCGCAAATCGTGCGGTTCTACATAAATTTTTAGGGCAACCTCGCGACCCGTCATGGTGGTAAAGCTATCTTCTAAACAGGCTAAATCACCTGCCACCATCGCAAATAAATAGCTTGGTTTTTTGAAAGGGTCTTGCCATGTGGCAAAATGTCTGCCCTCACCTGCATCACCTTGGGCAATCAAATTACCGTTAGCTAATAAGGTTGGATATTGGTTTTTATCGGCAGTAATGGTGGTCGTAAAAGACGATAAAACATCGGGACGGTCTAAATAATAGCTAATTTTTCTAAAGCCTTCTGGCTCACATTGGGTACAAAACATTCCTTTCGACAGATACAAACCTTCTAAGGCCAAATTTTTAGCAGGATAAATTTTTACCACACTTTGTAGGCTAAACGGCTGATTAGGCACGTTGTGAATGACTAACTCTTCACCTTGTAGTTGATAATCATTAGTTGATAATAATTGATTATCCAAATGCAAGCTTTGTAGTTCTAAGTCAACACCATGTAACACCAACGCTTGATTTTTTTGTTGGGGGGTCAAATTTAGGGTTGATGTGACTAAGGTATAATCGTTAAAAATATCGACCTGTAAATTAACTTGCTCAATGCTAAATAACGGGGCTTGATAATCTTTTAAATAAACGGTTTTTGGGTTAGTCATTATAAATCTCTAAAATATTATTTATTACACCCAATTCTCTACTACACGCACCAAGCTGGCAATACGTTGTGTGGGAATGGGTAAAAAATGATAATACGCTTCAGGCACATGGACGGTTGTTGTCGCAAAACCGCAGTCTTTAAAACCATCAATCACTGCTTGTTGACTATTAAAATGCAAAGTCACATGGCTTTGTGTCGCTTTTGCCAAGCCAAAAACAAAGCTATTAATAATTTTTACCATAGGATGCCATTTAAAATTTGGGTACAAATCGGTGACATACGCTCCTTGTGGAAATTGCTTGAGGCTTTGTGCTAAACGTGTCCAAAATTGACTAATCGTCGGATAGTCAAAATAATTAATTAAGCCTTCGGTGATGACTAAGGTTCTTTGTGTCGGGTCTAATTCACGTTGAAACACTTCTTCTAAAGCATCATGGCTATTTTGCTCCAAAATATTAATACCCACGACACGATGACGCTCATTTAATAAACCATTTTCAGCAAGTAATTTTTGCTTATGCCCTAACATAGCGGGCAAATCCGCTTCAATATAATGAATATGGTCATAATGTTGGCAAAAACGCACCCCTCTTGGTGACAAACCACAAGCAATTTCTACTATTTGGGTAATGCCTTGTTCTTCAATGGCTTTGGTCAAGACATAATCAATAATTTGATGACGTTGTAATAAAGTGGTTTGGGTAGACATCCCCGCCACAACACGTGCAAGGGTTTCAATTGGTTGACCTAAATAATATAAGGCTTGACCTTGATAGGTTTTAAAAGCATCAGCCGACAAACCATGTTGTCGCCAAACTTCACCTGTGTAATAAGCTGTAAAACTAATGGAGGAGCTATCGGTGTTAGCCATTGTTTCATTCTCTTATCAATAATTTGTTAGTTATCGAACTTACAAAAAGACAAGATAAATGGCTAGAGCTTTTAGGGACTTTTTTATTAAGACTGGCCTAAAATGATTAGGTATTTAAGAGCTAATACCCACCAGTAACTCTAAACGATTAGGCAAGACTCGCATTGAGCGAATTTCAAATTGATTCACTAATTTAGACAACATATCTTCGCTGTCCATGATTAATGATAAACCGGGAATTAAGGTTGAATCGGCTAAAGCTAATAACTTATCCACGATCCACGAACGATTATGTAATAATTCAATCATTAAGTCTTTATGCAAGGCTACGCGCCACAAGTGCGGGCCTTCATTGCTAATGCCTGCTACCCTTTCCATTAAAAAACTAATCGGGTCAACGACCAACGGTAAACGTTTAATGGCAAAAGCGGTTGCATGAGACGCATGGCGCAAAGCAAAATTGGTTAATAATCGTCCTTGCCGTAATTGTGTTTCTAAACGGGTATCAACATGACGCAACAACAAAAACTGTTCATCGTGCGACACCTTACACTCTAAGACATCAAAATCCAAACTCACCGTGTATAACACACGCTGATAATGACCATCTAAATGCAAAGTTAAACGATCACTGCCACAACTGACACTAATATCATCAAAGTATGGATGTTGCTCGGTCATTTGCCGAAGCTGTTTATTTAATTGGCTTTCAGGTAAGGAGATGGTTAAGGTCGTTTTGCTAAAATAGTTTTGCGCCATTTGCAAAGCGGCTTCTTGAGCAAGCTGTGTAGCTGCTTTAGCCGTATCAGACGCAAGCTGTGCGGTCATCTTTGCACCGCCACCTGCAAGTTGGGCAATCGCTTGTGCACCATTTGCAGTAAATTGTAAAGTGCTACGTGCCGTGTCACTGGCTGTATCAACCACCGACTTAGCGGTTTCTTGAGCCATATCAACAATATCCTCAGCAACTTCCAAAGCTTTATTTGCAGCAGTTAAGGTTTTATTTAATAACTTTTGCTTAAGCTTTTTATTTTGCTGAGTCATAAAATTTTCCTTGTTGTTTCAAGTTTTTAAGTCACTGTAACATAACAGACTGTCACAGTGTACAACAAAACTTTAGAGCATCAAATTAACCATGTCCAACAATCTATCATCACGTGGTTTGGCAGCAGGTTGGCTGGTACTTCTTAAATTTTCAAAATCAAATAACTCACGATCAGCTAATTGAGACGGGGCAACATTTTGAATGGCTCTAAAAATACTTTCCAAACGACCTGTATGTTTTTTGTCCCACTCACGCAGCATGTCATTAATTTTTGCCCGTTGTAAGTTTTCTTGGGAGCCACACAAATTACAGGGAATAATCGGGAATGCTTTATAACGTGCATATTCGATAATATCTTTTTCTTCGCAATAGGCTAATGGTCGAATTAAGATATTTTTGCCATCATCAGATAATAGCTTAGGCGGCATGGCTTTTAATTTGCCACCATGAAACAAGTTTAAGAATAAAGTTGCCATAATGTCATCACGATGATGCCCCAATGCAACCTTTGTTGCGCCAATTTCTTGAGCAAAACCATATAAGCTACCACGACGCAAACGTGAACAAACGGCACAATAGGTTTTACCTTCGGGCGTTAATTCTTTAACAATGCTATAGGTGTCTTTTTCTAAAATAAAATGTGGAATACCACGTTCTGTTAAATATTTAGGTAACACATCTTCGGGAAAGTTTGGCTGTTTTTGATCGAGGTTAACCGCCACAATGTCAAATTTTATCGGCGCGCTCATTTGCAAGCTCAATAAAACATCTAACATGGTGTAGCTATCTTTGCCACCCGATAAACACACCATAATTTTGTCGCCGTCTTCAATCATGTTGTAGTCAGCAATGGCTTGGCCAACTAAACGACGCAGACGTTTTTGTAATTTATTAAACTCTGTACGGCTCTTACGGTCAGCAACCAAAGACTCATCCACAGGTGCAGGTTTAACTTGAGGGGGATTATCGGGCGTAAAAATTTCAACAGTCATGGCGATCTAAACAATTATGAAAAAATAAGCTTAATTTTACCTGATTTTAACTGCCTAATCACGGCCTTGTTTTCTGTATTGACTCGGCGAAACCCCATATTGACGTTTAAAAGCTTGGCTAAAGGCCGTTTCAGAACTATAGCCCACTCGCTCACTCACCCGATTCACACTCATATCACCAATGGTTAAATAACGTGCTGCTTGACGTAAGCGGTATTCGGTTAAATAGGCTAATGGTGGCTGCCCCATCATATTAGCAAAACGCTCGGCAAAACTTGAACGCGACAAACAAGCCAATTTTGCTAAATCAACCACTGTCCACGGATGAGCAGGCTGAGCATGAATGGCACTGAGTACGGGAGCTAAATAAGGGTCTCGCACCGCATTGAGCCATGTATTACTTTGTACAGGTAATTGCTCTACATAGTCACGCACACACTCAATAAAAAACATACTAATGAGGCGATTAATTAAGGTGTCTCGACCTGGCCGAAAACGTTCAGATTCTAAGGCTAAAAACTCTAAACCCAATTTTAACCATGCTGGCCCTTCACCATTTAAACCATCTTCAATCAAAATATAATCAGGCAAAGACGACAACAACGGTTTGGCCATTTCACTATCTAATAAACAGCGTACCCCTAAAACTAAGGCTTGCGGATGGCCATGCCCTAACACCACAGGATCATAACGTGCGCCTTTAAATTCGGGTTCTAAATTAAAACCATGTGTTTTGGGCGCATCAAAATTAGCATCAAAAAAACTATGTACTGCACCATAAGGCATAAACACAATATTGCCTGTGCTTAGTTTATGGGTTTGCCCTGCAACTTTAACTTTTACATCACCTGTCAACACCACATAAAAGACGGTTTGCTTGGCTAAATTAAATTGCCAACCTTGTAAAGCATTAACATATAAATATTCTGCACCACTAAAATGCACATCATCTAATAGATGGCTTAACGCATCCATCGTTTATCTCTCTTTATGCTTTAAATTCAAATAATTAAATAAATGGCTGCCATGCTATCTATTATAATTTTATTTTTTTAGCCAATTACACACCAGTAAGCCGTTTTTAAACAAAACGACTGTTACATTACTCAATGTCGGCGTTTAACGCAAGTTTAGCGGCTTTTTGCAACTGGCCGCTTTGCTCTTTAGGATGCAATATATCCCTACACAGTGTCCAGTTATTAACAGCCTACGCTGACAAAAATTTGTAGGCTCTATTTAGTTTACGATAATAACAAGCGCTTGCTTGTGATTATCCAAAGCGATAAGGGTAAAGATATGAACGCAAAAACACCAGATCATTTACTTGCTGAAACCAGTCAAAAAAGCAAATGGAAAGATCCAAAACGTTATTTATGGATGTTAAGTCCTGCTTTACCTGCAATTGGTATTGCGGCACTTTCTGCGTATGCGATTGCCCCTAAAAAATTACGCGCTTTAGCATGGGTTGGCCCAGCGTTGGTTCATGGTGTTGTGCCTGCTTTAGATCGTTTAATTGGTCAAGATCAAAGTAATCCACCAGAAGATGCTGTAAAAGATTTAGAAAATGACAAATATTATGGCCGTGTGGTTAAAGCCTTTGTGCCTTTGCAATATGGTGTAACTTTGATGGGTGCGTACTTAGCTAGCCGCAAAAACACCCCAGCTTTAGATTATTTGGGTTTAACCTTATCTGTTGGTGCGCTAAATGGTATTGGCATTAACACCGCCCATGAATTAGGCCATAAACACGACAAAGCACATCGCTTATTAGCAATGGCTGCGTTAGCTCCTACTGCCTACACACATTTTGCCGTAGAACATAACTTTGGTCATCACAAACGTGCTGCCACGCCAGAAGACCCAGCAAGTAGCCGTATGGGTGAAAGCTTTTGGAAGTTTTTACCACGTACCGTGATTGGTGGTTTTAAATCGGCAATCGA
>ERZ650309.127-NODE-127-length-37341-cov-6.192351_pt1 | contig 37341 bp, 34 predicted proteins | sample MGYA00376245_ERZ650309 | MGnify/ENA primary metagenome ERZ650309 (study PRJEB26733, sample SAMN07839294) | wastewater metagenome | biome: urban; feature: wastewater treatment plant; material: waste water | place: USA: North Carolina | collected 2016-04-26 ... | reverse complement strand
GGAGTTCAGACGTGTGCTCTTCCGATCTTTGGCTTAGAAAGACTCGAACTTTCATCACTGCGTTCGAAGCGCAGCATTTTTCCATTAAACTATAAGCCAAACGTTCCCACAATATTGGTTGACTCCGGGGCTCGAACCCTGTTCTTCCGTTGCACAGACGGATGCTTTACCAGATAAGCTAAAGCCAACATTTGTTATTGAGACTGGGCTCGAACCAATATCATCAGTGTCAAAGACTGATATGCTAACCATTGCACCACTCAACATTTGTTGTAATCTGTACGGGATTCGAACCCGTATTGCAGGAATGAAAATCCTGTGTCCTAAGCCGCTTAGACGAACAGACTATTTTGTATAGCAGGCAGGATTGCTCACGCATTTTTATCTTATATTTTGTGTTCGCGAATCTCACTTTGTTCGATTTCGAACCTGCATCCTCTCCGTTCCAGGCGGAGTATCCAACCTATTGGAATGCTGCTATATTTTTTGTACCAAACATTCAATCCTTTATTGAGCGTCCCTTGCGTCGCACTCTTGTACATTCTGATTACAATTCAGCTGTGGGAAATACATAAAAAAAGCCCGGTCAATTTTATATGACCGGGCTATATACCTCCTCCGCTGATTCATCAGCAAAGATCTTTGTACCTCCACGGTCGTTTATGTATATCTTCTATTCGTAATTCAAAGCCATAATTATGAGCATATCTCCTGCCTGTAAGAATGGGTAAGCATTCTATGCGATCATTTCTTTGTTGTTTACTAGATGCTATGTTTTGTAATTGCAACATTTTTGTTTTGTTATTTGTCTGAACCATGATTTGGGGAGATTGTAGGGATTTATTGGATTTATTTTTATTATCTCATTAATCCTTTAAATCCACCCAAATCCCCGTTCAGACCTTATTGCACAATCTTATTCGCACAGCTACTACTTGCAAATGCATGTGGCTTTGCTTTGAACACAAACCCCATCCCCATTATATAACCCATTGCTTCTTTCAGCGCCGCATTGCTTTTGAAGTTTGGACTGGTGTTGATATCCGCATGCACTTCCATGTCAACATTAAATGCAATGAACAAATCACACAACCTGAAAGCGATATCAATACTTCTTGCCACTTCTTCCAGCATCCTCTCTTTGATAGCCATTTTTCTTTGTACCACTTCGTTACAGATATACATAAAGCCACCTTTTCCTTTGCGTACAAAAACTATGACCGTAGCAAATTCAATATCTCCTCCTTTACGCTGACTGTCGGTGCCAATACATACTTTTAATTTTACGCCATTTTCAGTTTCCTTTTTTAGGGCGTCTTCCACCGCATCGTATATAGGAAGATGGATGGTTTCGCCATTAAATTTTCTCCATCGCATAAAAATTATTTTGCTAAAAATAACGCCTTTATTTCATTCCTTTTAGAGAAATGGTCTATTGAATTATCAACATGCAGGGGATAAGCCAATATTTTTCCAATATAGTACCTCAAATCATTTTTTTTTGAAGAAAAAATATGCGTACGAATTATTCGAGTGGGGCAGTGTGGGAAGATATTGTGGGGTATAGCAGAGCAGTTAAAATTGGCTCAGTTGTAGAAGTAACAGGTACCGTGGCTGTAGATGACAACAATAATTTAGTAGGCGCTGAGGATGCTTATGCTCAAACCAAATTTATAATACAAAAAATAGAACAAGTATTGATACGTGCAGGCGCTTCGCTTAATGATGTGGTGCGTACAAGAATGTATGTAACAGATATTTCCCGCTGGGAAGAATATGGCAGGGCACATGGTGATTTTTTTAATCAGATAAAACCATGTACCACTATGGTAGAAGTTTCTGCATTAATTGCAAAGGAATACCTCATAGAAATAGAAGCTACTGCTGTAATACAGTAGTGTAATCACTTTGATATCATTCAGCACAGTTATGTACCGGATTAAATCCTATAAGCATTTTTAAAAACATTTGTAATGAGTTGTAAGCTTTGTATGATTACGAAATTATTTGATGTAAGATGTAGGATTGATAAGCCTTTGGAAGTGAAAATGAATTTTTCAAATACAAAACATGCTATTTAATTCTATAAACTTCTTTATTTTTTTACCCATAGTTTTTTTGTTGTACTGGTTTGTGCTAAGCAAAAAAATTAAGTGGCAAAACACTCTCCTGCTGGTATCGAGTTATTTTTTTTATGCCTGCTGGGATTGGCGTTTTTTATTCCTACTGATGTTCTCCACATTGCTGGATTATTTTTCAGGTATTCAAATTGAAAAAGCCAATAACAGCAAGCAATCGAAAGTCTGGTTATGGCTGAGTATTGTCATCAATCTGGGTTTTCTTGCCGTATTCAAATATTATAATTTTTTTATTGGTTCTGTTGCAAATGCTTTTGGAGCATTAGGGTTTCAGTTCAATCCATTCACATTTAATTTGATACTTCCGGTGGGTATTTCTTTTTATACTTTTCATGGGCTTTCATATATATTGGATATCTATTATAAAAGAATAAAAGCTGAAAAAAACTTTGTTGATTATGCTGTTTTTGTAAGTTTCTTTCCGCTCTTGATTGCAGGCCCTATTGAGCGGGCCACACATTTGCTGCCGCAAATAAAAAAATGCAGAATACCTGATTATATAAAAGCCGTAGATGGTTTGAGGCAAATACTTTGGGGGCTGTTTAAAAAAATTGTTATTGCAGATCATTGTGCCAAATATGCCAATCTTATTTTCAACAATACGGCAGATTATTCCGGCACCACTTTATTACTTGGGGCAATATTTTTTGCATTCCAGATTTATGGAGATTTTTCGGGATATTCTGATATAGCACTCGGTACAGCAAGGCTATTTGGCATTGACCTTTTAAGGAATTTTGCCTTCCCATATTTCTCAAGAGATATTGCGGAATTTTGGCGCAGATGGCATATCTCACTTTCATCCTGGTTTAGAGATTATGTGTACATTCCACTTGGTGGTAATAAAGGAACTACATACCAGAAAATCAGAAATATTTTTATTATCTTTTTAGTGAGTGGCTTTTGGCATGGCGCCAATTGGACTTTTATTGCCTGGGGCATATTGAATGCAATATTTTTTCTTCCTCTCATGCTGCGCAATAAGAATAGAAATCATATAGAAATTGTAGCAATGAATAGTGCTCTTCCTTCATTGAAAGAAGCCTTTCAAATTCTAACTGCATTTATACTTACCTGCTTTGCCTGGATATTTTTTAGAGCAGATAGTATTTCGCATGCTGTTGAATATCTATCCTCAATGTTTTCAGGACTTACCTCCATGTCATCATACTTACAAACTTTAGATATATTATATGATGATATTGGCATTGGTTTGCTTGCCGTTTTGTTTTCCTTCATCGGAATAGAATGGGTTGGCAGGAGAGATCAATATGCCATTGCAAACTTTGGTTTAAGATGGAAATGGCCACTGCGATATGCTTTTTACTACAGCATCATTTTACTCATTTTTTGGTTTGAAGCAGATGACCAGCAATTCATTTATTTTCAGTTTTAACCCATGAAAAAATTAATAGTAAAAGTCGGATTATTTTTTCTTCCTGTATCCATTTTATTTATTGAAATCATGCTACCCAAAAATCAATTCACCTATAGGCCTTGGGAAGCATTATTATTTTATCATCCCAAAAAAATTGCTTATCCCTATTATCCAAATCAAAACTTAGCAATGCATTCAGTGGGAGATTTAGGATACCGTACAAAAAACGAAATACCACGTTACGAAAACTGGCATACAGATAAACTTGGCTATAGAAATGATTCATTTATTACCAGTCCAGATGTGTTAATAATTGGTGATTCATATATTGTGGGCACCGGGCTGCCACAGGATTCAACACTTTCTAATACACTGCACAGCATATCGGGATTACAAGTGTATAACATGGCTTCTGCAATGTTTAAAGATTTTGTTGACCTATTGTCAAATGAGATAATCCAAAAACCAAAATTTCTTATATACTCTATAATCGAACAGAACCTGCCACAAACAATACCTACAACAAGAAGAAAATTTGAAACAGTAAAATGGGGAGATGTATTCAAAGACAGATTATCCAGATTTTATATGGTTAATTACTTTGGTGCAAGATGGACAGGCTCATGTGGTCGTGGATTTCCAGGTGTTACTGATAGCAGTCTATTATTTCTATCCGGCAAAAATATTAAGTATCATCATGATGATCTGCCACAGGTGGCTAAAACGATAGAACAGTATCAACATTTTTGTGATTCTATTGGTGTGCACTTTATATTTCTTCCTATACCCAATAAAGAAACTATCTATTACAAGCAAGTCCCGCTTGAATCGCAGCCAGATTATATCACAAGACTAAATGATTTATTGGCAACAAAAAAAATTGCTACTATCCAAACCCAGCAATTGTTTAACAGTTATGTTTCAGCACATGCACCTCAACAATATATTTATCAAAAAGATGATTCTCATTGGAATGCAACCGGTATTAAGCTCACAGCAGAAGCTATTAATAGTTTGCTCCAATCATACAAATATTAAATTTACGTATTGCAGTACAATACCAACTTAGTCTTTACAAAAATGAGTATAAGCAAACATCGAACTTGTCAAAAGAATTTGGATAGAATATGCTTGGCGAAATACCTTAGCCGTTTATCAAATAATCAATTGAAATATTTTTCTGATAGGTCATATCAAATATTTTTGGTAAAAATGATGATATGATGAAAAAGCAATTTTTATTTTTTCTACTTATTTTTTCTTCAGTTATTACACAAGCCCAATCCTCTCTTTGTACAAATAAAACTTGTAGAGCATTTGATTTTTGGGTTGGGGAATGGGAGGCTTTTGGTGTAAACGGGCAAAAAGCTGGTGATAGTAAAATATCACTGATTTTAGATAGTTGTGTCATATTGGAGGAATGGACAAATGTAGGCCAGCAGAGTGGTATTGTTTTTCAAGGGAAAAGTTTTAATCTATATAATACTGCATCTAAACAATGGCAACAGACCTGGGTAGATAATACAGGTAATACTACAGAGTTTCTTCGAGGTGAATCTTCTGAAGGGCAAATAATATTTTTTGCTGATAAGGTGATAGATAATAAAGGAAAGCAATTTATGCGTAAGCTTACTTTCACAAAAATTACCCCTGATAAAGTAAGGCAACTTGGAGAAATGAGTACTGATACAGGTGCTACATGGACTATTGAATATGATCTGGAATATAGAAGGAAATAGATTTTAATAGTCTAGCAGAAAATTTGAACACATTAAATCCCCAACAAATTATAATGCTATTTAAGTAAATTTTTCTTTGTATTACACCCCAAATAATTTACACCCGCTTTATATCCGCACCCAATGCTTGAAGTCTTATATCAATATTTTGATAGCCACGATCTATTTGTTCAATATTTTGGATAATACTTTTTCCATCTGCACTTAGTGCGGCTATAAGCAAAGCCTGACCTGCCCGTATATCAGGACTACTCATAGTAATGCCACGTAGTCTTTGTTCTCTTTCAAGACCTATCACAACTGCACGATGTGGATCGCAGAGTATGATTTGTGCACCCATATCAATTAATTTATCTACAAAGAATAGCCTACTTTCAAACATTTTCTGATGCACCAGCACACTGCCTCTTGCCTGTATGGCAGTAACCAAAACAATACTGAGTAAATCGGGAGTAAAACCCGGCCAGGGGTGATCGTAAATGGTGAGTACACCTCCATCTAAATAACGGGTTACTTCATAAATTTCCTGCTCCGGTATATGTATATCATCCCCTTTAAAATCCATTTGAATACCCAATTGTTTGAATTTATCAGGTATTACTCCGAGCTGTTCTATGCCTGCATTTTTAATGGTGATATCGCTTTGGGTCATTGCCGCAAGGCCAATAAAACTGCCTATTTCAATCATATCCGGTAGCATGGTGTGTGTGGTGCCGGCCAGTTCATCTACTCCGTGAATGATGAGCATATTGCTTCCAATACCTTCAATGTTTCCACCCATTCTATTCAGCATTTTACATAACTGTTGTAAATAAGGTTCGCATGCAGCATTATAAATAGTAGTTGTGCCTTTTGCCATTACAGCTGCCATCACAATATTTGCTGTACCTGTTACTGATGGTTCGTCAAGAAGCATGTAGGCACCACTGAGTTGTGGTGCTACCAATTTAAAATATCCATGATCTTTATCATACTCAAATTGGGCTCCCAATTTTTCAAAACCAATGATATGTGTATCCAATCGCCGCCTTCCTATTTTATCGCCTCCGGGCTTTGGAATATATGCTTTTTTAAACCTTGCCAGTAATGGCCCGGCCACCATCACACTGCCTCTTAATTTTCCACCTTTTTTTCTAAATGCTTCACTACTTAAATATTCGGAATCAACATTATTTGCAATAAAAGTGCAGCTGTGTCTGTCATGCCTTGTAATGGAAACACCCATATCGCCTAATAATTCTATCAGCAGATTCACATCCAAAATATCTGGTATATTTTGAATGGTAACCGGCTCCTTTGTAAGCAGCACTGCAGATATAACCTGCAGTGCCTCATTCTTTGCGCCTTGTGGTATAATTTCACCTCCTAATTTTTTGCCGCCTCTTACTTCAAAGGATGTCATTTTTATTTCTTTGCGGGCAAATTAAGGGTATATTGGCTGCTAAGCAATTTGCTGTTTGATATCTCTTGCCCACATAAATATTTTCTTTTAATCTGCATATTTGCGGATGCTTATTGCTAAACAAAAGATATCTCCAGCGCTTATCTTTAAAACAGAAAGGTTAGACTTAATGCGTATGGATAGAGACGATGCAGCATTTATTTTTGACTTGCTTAACTCTGCAGGCTGGCTGAAGTTTATTGGTGACCGTAAAATACGCTGTTTGGAAGATGCTGCCGCTTATATTGATACACTCAATCATAACAACAGCATAGTTTACTGGAAAGTGGTTGAAAACATTACCAACAACAAGTTAGGTATCATAACATTGGTCAAAAGAGATTTTCTTACACATGCTGATATCGGGTTTGCTTTTTTACCTCAATTTACAGGTAAAGGATATGCTTATGAAGCCACAAATGCATTGGTGAAATTTTTGTTTGAACATGAAATTGAAGATACAATCATGGCCATAACAAATATGGATAATGTGCCTTCAATAAAACTGCTGGAAAAAATTGGTATGCAATTTCTTCATGAGACAACAGAAAAGGAGGAGCCTATTCTTGTGTATCAACTCAATAAAATACAAGTCAAATAAAATTTACAGATGTACATAAAATGATAGTGCCTATTTATACAATGGTAGGTTAGAAGTTAGACCCACCATTAGTGTATGATTATTTTCTACTTTTATTCCATCAGCTTTAAAAATTTTTTGATACATATATCCGAGTTCTATCCGCCCAAGTTTTGGCAGTTTATATCCCAATGAAATAGCAGCTCTGTTTTGATCAAAAATGTTGTTGCCTACTTTGTTGCCAAAGTTGATCATAAATTCATCATAAACAGCGGCATATAAACTATTATCAACGATAACTTTTCCGCTAAGCGGAATAGAAAATTTATTCAATATGCGAAATCGATTGGTGTAAATAGCATCCCCGGGTTTGTATTCATCTCCAACAAGGACTGGAAGTTTTGAAAACCTTTGTTCCAAGCGAAAGCGACTGGTCCATTCAAAAATTCCTTGTTGCGAATTTAATTGCAACTGCTCCCATAAGCGGTGTTCCGGAAAACTTGCTTTTACTGCAAAATCGCCGTAGGGATATGTTTCAATAAATGCATATCCCGCAGTTAGAAATGCTGATTTACTCAAATAATAGTTGATACCTGTTCGAATCAACAATTGCTGTGGCTTTGAAATGATTTCCGCCCTTCGTAATTGTGCTTCTAAATGTAGGCCCCACTTGTCATTCAAATGGTGGTTTCCAAAGTACATATACCATCCTGTTTGATTGTTGGTAGATTGTCGTTGAGCAAAAGCATGAGGGCAAAGGAAAAATATTAAATAGACTATAAATACAATTTGCCGTAGTGCTGATAGTATAATGAATTTCATAATTGAATAATGATACTTATAAGCAAGATTATGGTGTGCGTTTCACGCAATATTAATTTGTGATGTGCAATAAAATACCTGATAGAGAAATTTTCATTTCATCAATCATCAATCTTAGAATGATTGCTTTACATTAATTTGCATAGCTCATCTTAAAATTATACAATTTATATCATTGCATATTATTCAGATCTTATTATGAAAAAATATTTATCGTTATTGTTCTTACTACCAAATATGCTGCATGCTCAGCAGCAAGCGGACTCATTGTTTATACATCGCCTTTCAGTAGAGATTTTAAATACTACAGATGCCAATAGCAATTTAAAATACCTTACAAAACAAATAGGGCATCGATTATCCGGTTCGTCTCAAATGTATCTTGCAGAGCAATGGGGAAAAAAGCTACTGTATGATTGTGGTGCTGATGAAGTGTTCATGCAAGAATGCGTGGTGCCACATTGGGTTAGAGGAGCAAAGGAGCATGGCGTAGTATCCTATCAACAAAGTGGGAAAGTGATTGAAAAAAGTTTAAGTTTACTTTCATTAGGAAATGCAGTAGGCACAGGCACTAATGGGGTGCAGGGCGGTATTGTTGAAGTACATTCATTTCAAGAACTGGTTGCTAAGCAAAAAGCTGTAAAAAATAAAATTGTATTTTTTAATGTTCCTTTTGAGGATACATTGATTGAAACAAGTACTGCTTATGGTAGAAATGTAACCTACAGAGGGGGTGCTGCAAGTGCATCTGCAAAGTATGGAGCCAAAGCTGTGATAGTACGCAGTATGACACATGAAGGGGATAATATTCCGCATACCGGAGCACTGAGGTATAATGATAGCTTTCCACATATTCCAGCTTTTGCTTTGGGTGTGGATGATGTAAGGATGCTTCAGGATATTGTAGCAAATGATGGAGATGCAAAGTTGTCTTTATTTTCTTATTGCAATATACTACCGGACACTATTGCACACAATGTAGTTGGAGTATTGAAAGGAACTGAGTATCCTGAATCTGTGATAACGATTGGAGGGCATTTAGATAGTTGGGATGTGGGTGAAGGCGCACAAGATGATGGCGCAGGTATCATACACACCATTGAAATATTGAGGGCTTTTACAAAGCTGGGTTATCGTCCTAAGCATACCATTCATTTTGTACTGTTTGCAAATGAAGAAAATGGCACACGTGGTGGCGCAGCTTATGCAGCCTCATTTAAATCGAATCAAATGCAATCCTATTTTGCTTTAGAATCAGATGCCGGAGGTTTTACTCCACGTGGTTTTGGCATAACCTGTCCAGATGCAGTTTATGAAAAAATACTTGGCTGGAAATCCTTTTTTGAACCTTATTTTGGAGAGCGTATCTCTGCCGGTGGCGGAGGTGCAGATATTGGTTTTTTGAATGAGCAATACCACACTCCAACAGCTGGTTTAGAAACAGATAGTCAACGGTACTTTGATCTACACCATACTGAAAAAGATATTTTTGAAAATGTAAATATGAGGGAGTTAAAACTAGGTGCCATCAATATGGCAGCACTTATTTATCTTGTGGATAGTAAAGGATTGTAAATTTGCTTTATGAGAAAAATTATATCCATCATCTCAGTTGTTGTAGTGCTGATATTGGCAGTATTTATTTTTTGGAAATATTTTTATACTTACAGTGAAGGTAACCGCACTGGAATGTTACAAAAATTTAGTTATAAGGGGAATGTTTTTAAAACTTATGAAGGTGAACTGGTACTAAACAGCATCATCATGAATTCAACTACAGCTATGGCTAGTGAAAAATTTTATTTTACTGTAATTGATGAAGTTTTGGGAAAGAAAATGTTAGAATTAGAAGGACAAAAAGTAGTATTGATGTATCAGCAAAAAAATGGTACACTACCTTGGCGTGGAGACTCGCAATACATTGTTGATAGTATTAAAGTATTGCCATGAGCAACTGATACCATTATTTACTAAAATGAAGCTTGTAATATGTGCAGCAAAAAACACATGAATGTTGCCTTTAACTATTTTACTACAGTATTACAGCAATGAGAAAAGTAATAGTAACGGCACCTGTGCCGGAATATTTGATTGAAAGACTGAAGCACAATGGCTATCAAATATCATATCAACCTACCATCACTTATGAGACACTTACAAATGAAGTGAGTGATGCAGAAGGGCTTTTAGTAACCACCCGATTACGAATAGACAAACCATTATTGGATATTGCCAATCAGCTACGCTGGATTGGAAGATTAGGCAGCGGTATGGAGCTTATAGACACTGATTATGCTGCATCAAAAAATATCATTTGCGTAAGCAGTCCCGAAGGAAATAGAAATGCAGTAGGTGAGCATTGCTTGGGTTTATTACTCAATCTGCTTCATAAGATAAGCAGTAGTTACGATGAAATAAAAAATGGCCTTTGGATTCGCAGTGCCAATAGAGGTACAGAGTTATCAGGAAAAACAGTGGGTATAATTGGATATGGAAATACAGGATCTGCTTTCGCAAAACTACTTCAACCCTTTAATGTAACTGTACTTGCCTATGATTCATTAAAACATGGATTTGCAAATGATTATATAAGGGAAGCATCATTGGCACAAGTGATGCGCCATGCAGATGTCATCAGTTTGCATTTGCCATTAACAACTGAAACAAAGCATTTTGCCGATGATACATTTTTTGAGCAGGCGGAAAGAAACCCTGTATTTATAAGCACTTGCAGAGGAAAAGTAACAGATACGCAAGCTGTAATTCATGCACTAAAAAATAATAAAATTGTCGCTGCGGGCCTGGATGTGCTTGAAAATGAAAACCTGGCTACATTGACACCTGTAGAGCAAGAACAATTAAATATTCTTTGTGCCAATCCCCGAGTAATTATTACGCCACATATTGCAGGATACAGTCATGAATCATTTTTTCAAATGTCAAAAATTGTCTTAGACAAATTACAAATACCTTCCTGAAATCATCAGGCATGAAAATGAATTCAGCAAATAATCGTTTATTCATTTTGGAAAAAAGAAACCTGTGTATCAAACAATAAATTGATGTATTTATTGTGGGCTATTTGTTAAACCCATACGGAAGAATACTTCAACCACATCCACATTGATAAAAGTATAATGTGGTGTACCGGAAAAATATTTTCGATGCAAACTGCTATCTTAGCAGCACCAATCAACCGTTATGCTTAGATATTTTGCTATCTCAGAATTGCTTATTATGTGTTGCTTTTTTTCCTGCAGTACACAAGAGCCAGAAAAGGTAGAAAGGGATACAACAATTACAAAAGTGAATGCCTACAGCGATTTATTTTTAGACAGCATTCAGGTAGAGCTTTTTATTCAGGCACATGAGGATAAAAGCAAGTGGAGAAAGGATTTCTTCAATTTTTATCTGCCCCGTAATTATAGCTATGCATGGTTTAGTAATGATGGCATGGAAGAACAAGCCATCAACCTCATGAATCTTGTAAATAATGCAATGGCACTGTATGATGACAGTAGTCTTTTTGACAACAAAAGTTTTGCATTATTTGATACATATAAAAATAAAGCCAAGCACAACAAAGCAGAAGTAGCTGAAACAGAATTATTACTAACAGCAAAATTTTTTGAATACAGTAAAAAAATGTTTAAGGGTACGGATTCAGATATTGCAAAAATCGGATGGTTTATTCCCAGAAAAAAATTAGACTACAATCAATTACTTGCCTCCATTTTACCAGGAAAAAATAACGAAATGAGTTTATCCGGGAATAATATTTCATACACTATGCTTCAGGATTTTTTACCAAAATATGCGCTGCTCAGCAAAGTATATTTTGAGCAGATTCCTTTGCCAAATAAGGCATATCATAAAGGCGATTCATCTGTCGTCATTAAAAAAATTAAAGATAGATTATATGCATTTGGGGATTTAAAAATTAATGATAGTAGTGGCGTTTTTGATACTGCACTTTACGAAGCCGTATTGCAATTTGAGCATCGCATGGGTTTGAAAGAAGATGGTGTAATAGGCACAACATTCATCAAGGAATTGAATGTAACTATATCGGAGCGAGTACAACAAATTTTAGTGAATTTGGAGCGTATGCGTTGGATGCCTGCTCAGGATGATAGCAACCATATTTTTGTAAATATTCCTGACTATAAAATGTATGTATATGATAGTAGCAAACTGCGTTTTTCCATGAATGTAATAGTGGGTAAAACTGCTACATCAACTACTATATTTTCTGGCAACTTAAAATATGTAGTGTTTAGTCCTTATTGGAATGTACCCTATAGCATTGTAAAAAATGAGATAGCCCCGGGTATGAAGCGTAGTGGAAGTTACCTTTCCAGGCACAATATGGAAGTAATAGGAAAAGGGAAAGATGGCCTGCCTGTTATAAGGCAAAATCCCGGTGGTAGCAATAGCTTGGGTAGGGTAAAATTTTTATTCCCAAATAGCTACGATATTTATTTTCATGATACACCCAATAAAGGATTATTTGGCAGTACTAATAGAAATTTTAGTCATGGCTGTATCAGGCTGAGTGAACCAAAAAAGTTAGCACAATATTTATTGAGAAATGACACTGCATGGAATGAGGAAAAAATTGATAGTGCCATGCATTTATCTAAGGAAAAATCGATAACATTAAAAAAGCAAGTGCCAGTAACGCTTGCCTATTTTACAGCATGGGTAGATGAAAAAGGATTGCTTAATTTTAGGCGGGATATTTATAAGCATGATAGTGTATTAGCGGCCAGATTGTTTGTGAAATAATGTCTTGATTTAATCTTTGAATTTTGCTGGTGTTAACCTATCAATTTTTTTGGTAAGCCTTCTACAGTAATTTTATACCCCCGCATTCTTGCGCAGAAAGCGGGGGTATAATGCGCTGAAAATATATGTTGGGATTACTGTTTCACCAGTTTCAAAGTCTTTGTTTCCTTTTCATCTTTTACAATCACAAGATACATACCCGGAGACAGGTTACTAGCATCTATGGCAATTGAGTTTGAATGGATACTGGTTGTTTCCCATATTGTTTTACCATCTATATCGGCTAAAATAACTTTCACCACACCCGAAGGATTAAAAATAGATAATTTGGCAATAGTGGTTACTGGATTAGGATAAAAAGATGCACTAAATTTAGCACTCACTTGCTCATTTAATCTTGCTGAATTGTTTGCTGATTTGCTTGCTGTGCTCAAAGTCTTGTCACAAAATATTATGGGATCATTGCAGATTGAACTGTCGTCATAATTGAATGAGGCCCATATTAACGGTACAAATAACCCCGTGCTTCTATTGCGGTTGGCTCGCTGAAATCTTTGCAAAAATACCTGTAGATTTGAAGGTGCATATCCGGGACAAATGTTACAAGTGTTTCCATTCATATCTGTTTTCATAATATGAGCGTCACTAATGCCGGCACTATTGTAATCTTTTATGGAAGAGAAATAGCTTATACCAGGTGTAATAACGCCATCGATATTGTCAATACCAAAACCAATATCGTAGTTCATGCGATTATATGCATACCAGTTCATACCAAATCCTGCTGCATTTACACGATACATCATTTCAAATATGCCATTGGGTGTTGTTAATGCACCTGCCAGATAAAATTGATTACCGGGTGCTTCCGTAAGGTCATAACATTTGCTGGTGTACATTGTAGCACCAATTTGCGTACGAAGTATATTTTGTGCAATGGATGCTCCATTGGCAATGTTTAGTTCGGTATACAGCATGCTGGAAGTAGAAGGGAATACTGCGCCAAAATTTGTAAATCCACCCACCGCCAGTGTACCATTTGCAGTAAAGCGTACTGCCTGAAATTCATCATCTGTAAATGCATGGTAATTGTTTGCCCACAGCACTGCGCCATTGGGTGTAAGTGCAAAAGCAAGCCCATCAACACCGGTAGCACCTATCGGATTATCTTGTATAGTACCAACTACATAAATGCGACCATTGGCATCTTCACATAGTTGCTTGGATATACAGAATGCCGAGTTGAACTGACCACCACCAAAATCAAAATTATACCGTCTTGCCCACACAATAGTACCATCAAATAGTACCCTCATTACAAAGCAATCAGTAAATCCATTACGTTCACTTTGCCCGCACACAATCCATGTTGGCTGCCCGTTTACAAGTATTGCAGACTTGCGTATGCAATTGGCCATATCTCTGGATTGATCAAAATCTATACGCCTGGCACTGATCACATTGCCCAATGCATCAAGTCTTGTAAAAAGCATATCGCTGCCACCAGGAATATTATTTGCCTCTGTGAGATTATTATTCATTACTGCACCTACCGCTACAAACCCCCCAGTGCCTGTATTATCTTTTACTTCTGCAATGCTATTGCCAATAGTATTGTACCAGCGATTAGCAACTTGAGCGTATTGGTGACCAAAGTTCCCAAATTGTGTTAAACCGTTGGTGCCAATCTGGACAAAACGTAGGCGATGACAGCGGTTATCCGGGGCGGGTAAAGCGGTATTGTTGTACGATGTGCCAACGCCCACATGATAGTAATTCAGGGGATTATTGGCTACATAGTTTGAACGGGTTATGAGGCCACTATTGAGGCGCTCATTGCGCAATGCTGGTGTTGAAAAATCCAGATTGTAGTGGTGCTGAAAATACTGCGCTTGCACAGTAGCAACCAAGAATAAAAAGACCATAGTACCAAATCGTTTCATGACTGTAAATTTTTGAAATAAGTAATAATTTTTCCTCTGCAAAAATGAGTTAGCAGGCAGGGGTTGGCAATACCACTTCTATGTTAGTCATGTCGCTTAAAATCAGGAATTGTACCATATTGATGGGACAAGCAAAAAAGAGTAAGCTATGAATGAAACAAACAAAGAAAAAAGGAAGTATGAGGGGCTTTATTATAAACCCCTGACAGGAAATATTTTTGCAATGGCTTCCTGTGCGGAATGCACATGGAGCTTTTCATAAATGCGTTTGATATGGGTGCGGACTGTTTCAATGGAAATATCTAATTGAGCTGCGGTCATTTTATAGCTGTATCCTTTCATGAGCAATTGTAATATCTCCTGTTCCCGCACAGATAGAGCATCTATAGCATTGCTACGTGCAGGCGTTTTTGGGAAAAGTGACAAAATTTTTCGTGCCACGGACGATGAAATAGGAACGCCACCTTCATACACTTCTTTGATAGCATCAATAATTTTTGAGGGAGGTGTTTTTTTAAGTAAGTAGCCGTTGGCTCCGTTACATATAGCTTTGAAAATATTGTCATCATCATCAAAAACAGTAAACATGAGCACCTGTGTGTCAGGACAAATGCCACGAATCATACGCAAGCCTTCAAGTCCGTTAGTTCCGGGCATATGTATATCCATGATTACTACATCCGGTTTATATTTTTGCAAATGGGCACTAATATGATTGCAGTTTTCAAAAGCCCCCTTCAACTCATATCCATCTGTACTGTTGATAAGGATAGTGAGCGTATCACGAAACGCTATATCATCTTCATATATCAAAATATTTATCATACGGTGGGGGGTAAATATAGGCACAGGCAATAAGAATTATAAAAAGCTAACTTACAGGTATAGAAAGCTTAACCACCGTACCTCCTGATGTACCGGAACGAATCTCAATAACTCCATTTAATGATTCAGCTCTTGATTGCATATTCTTAAGACCATTGCCCGAAGTATCTTTGGTTTTATCAAAACCTCTGCCATTGTCAGTCATTGTAGTGATAATATATTTTCCCTCCTTTTGAATTTGAATAGATGCTTTGGTGCAGCAGGCATATTTTGCTATATTGTTAATGGCTTCTTTAAATATGAGAAAATAGTCTTTCCTGATTTGCATAGGAATGGGCAACTCCTCAATCTGCTCCGAAATATGAAAGATGATATCCACGTCGAGTGGCTCAAGCATTTCTGCAGCATATTCACGCATACGCACCAGCATATTGTTGAATCTATCATTGTCTGGGTTTACTGACCAAACAATATCATCCATTAAATCAATCATCCGTTTTGAAGTATCGCCAATTCGGGAATAAATTTCTGTTGGCTGCATACCAGTCTGAATCTTTCCTTCTTGTGCCAGCCTACTTAGCATGGCAATGCTGCTCAATGCAGAGCCCACATCATCATGTAGATCTTTGGCAATACTGCTGCCCAATTTATAGAGTTGTAGCAATTGCTTTATTCTTACCCGATATATAATATACAGTATTGTGCAGCAGAATAATAGACATAATAAATAAAACCACCAAGTGCCCCACCAGGGTGGGCTGATGATGACTTGAAGAGATACCGGTTTTGTATTCCATTTACCGTCATTGTTTGCTCCTTTTACATAAAAAATATAATGTCCAGGTTTTATATCTGTGTAGCCTGCAAAATGCTGATTGCCTGAGTAATTCCAGTCCAAATCAACGCCTTCGAGTTTATAAGCATATTGATTATTGATTGTGTTGATATAATTGAGTGCGGCAAATTGAAAAGAGAAAAAGTTTTGGTTGTATTTAAGTAGCAGTTTATTTATTTTCCGGTAATTAGTGAGCACTAATGTGTCACCCATCTCTTCAATAGCTGTATTCAAAACTTTTATCTGTGTTATAACTATGGGAGGTATATATGGATTGGGTACAATTTTTTTGGGATTAAATGAAACCAGCCCTGTGTTGGTACCAAAATACATTACGCCATCAGAACCCTTGCTGACGCTGTTTGTTAGAAACTGATCAGATGGAATACCATCCTTTGTTGTAAAACTATAGAACTTGTTTTCCTTTCTACTGTATTTAGACAATCCATGATTAGTGCCAATCCATACATTACCATCTAAATCTTCTGATATGCTTCTGATGCCATCATCCGGAAGGCCGTCTTTTTTTGAAAAGAAAATGGCTGTATCAGTTCCTTTCCTAAACAAGTTCAGACCTTCTTTGGTGCCTACCCAAATATTTTGAAACAAGTCCTTAAAAATGCTACTGACATTGTTATTAGATAATTTTTGGATTTTGCTATCAGAACTGTATTTCTTTACAATCTTTCTATCTTTAAATATCAGTAGACCGGCATCAGTACCACACCAAGTTTCATTGTTGTTTTGCAAAACTGAACGTATGATATAGTCTGCCTGTATGCGGCCTGTTTGCGACACATATATCGGGTCTATTTGATCAGTTAGCTTATTATACTTGCAAATTCCTTTGTATGTGCCAATCCAAATGCTTCCATCAGTGCATTCCGCAAATGAATAAATATTATCACTCGGTAAATTGGGATGGCTTGTTGTTACAATTTGTTTCCATGTGCTTTTATCTGAACTACTTGCTGCCGGCACAATAAAGCAACCCTGCAACATGGTGCCTATCAACAAATCGCCATTAGCTCTGGTAAACATACAGTTTATCTGATCAAAGCCATGGGCCGACAAAACAGGTGATATAAGTTGCAGACTGATATTGTTGTTTAAATTTTTGAGTACTCTTAGTGTATCTGTATCTGTAGCTACCCACAATCGGTTTTTGCTATCCGTTGTAAGTGCCAGTACAAATGAGGTTTGAGGCAAAAACTCTTTGCCTCCCATCCACTCATTAAAAAAATGCTTAGAAGGAATATACCTCGTAACTCCTTTTGAAGTGCCACACCAAATAACACCGGACTTGTCTTCGTAAAGACTATAAATGTTTGATGAGACAAGGCTGGTGCTAATGGAACTGGAATGTGTGTAGCTTTTTTTGCCCGTAATGACTGATGGTGATAAAGAGGTAAACTTCAAAATACCTTGATCATTTAAAGCCATCCAGCTACTGCCATTATTGTCTATTATAAAATCATTGCATATCCATTCTTCTTTTTGATTGTTGGCAAGCAATGGCATAAAATGATCCACATGTATGTTTTGACTGATTTGGTTGAAGCTGACTTTGTCCAGCATGTCATATCCGCAAAGCCATACAGATCCGTCTTTCGATGAGAAAAGCCGATTGATGGTATTATTCGTTATTGAATTTTTTTTGCTATCACTTTGATAAAAACGACAAAATTTTTTTGTGGTTGGATTGAATATACAAAGGCCATTGTAAGTGCCGGCCCAGCCTAAGCCATGTATATCAAAGACAATAGAAAAAACTTCATTTGATGCTATACTGGCGCTATCTGTCTCTGCATATTTGTTGTGTTTAAAAAAATATTTCTCATTTTGCTTTTCGGCCTGATCAAGTCCACCACCATAAGTGCCAATCCAAAGTTTACCTTTTTTATCTTTAGCAAGGGAAAAAATTTCATTTGAAGCGATGCTAGTACTATCGGAGTTATTGTGCCGAAAAACATCAAACCTGTTTTGTTTTTCATCATATCGATTAAGCCCGTTATGCGTAGCAATCCATAGGTTTCCATCTCCATCTATGCATAGTGCATACACAGCATTGTCTGACAAAGAATGAGGATCATTTGCTTTATGTTTATACACTACACAGCTATAACCATCATATCTGGTAAGACCTTCCTCGCTTCCAAACCACATAAAGCCTGACTTGTCTTGAATGATAGCATTCACAATTCTGCCAGAGAGCCCTTGTTCATAATTAAGGTTTTCAAATTCATGTGCCTGACCGTGTGCATACAATGCCGCAGCACAGAGCGGCAAAAACCAAAATATATGTTTTGAAAACTTACATTTCATTAGTCCTAATCAAAACCAACTGCACGCTGTTGTTCCCTTTTACTCAACTACACTATTTATACCAGTTGTTGGACTCGATGAAGATACTGTGCTGAAAGGTAAATAGCTGGCACAGTCACGGTGTGTATTAATCACGCAAAATTTCTTTGGACAGCATGCACGTAATGGGCAAGGGTAGCAATAGCCTGAGGCATACCAACTTGCAAATCCAACCTCCTCATTCCGGGGAGATGTGATGGCAAGACCTGTGCCTTTTGAAAAATTGCAACCGAACATACCGTTCATGATATAAACCGTATCGCTATTCATTCTATTAAGCAGCATTATAAGGTCACTCTTCTTGAAAATGCCGCCTTCGTATTGCTTGGTTGGCAGAGAGTCAATCATAAACTGTCTTACACTGGAAAGTGGTAGAGTAAAGCCTGTACCACAGGAGTTGGAGTCAGTTTCATTTCCTGAATTGGTTGCCGGATGATGCATGCTGCCCAGTACAATAAATGAACAGATAGCTACAATTGAAACAAAATTATATTGCAGTGTGCGAAGAATTCCCTTTTTCATACTGACAGAATTTGAAAGATTATATATTAAAATACTATTTTGTTTTCAAAAGTACATAAAACTGGTTAGACATCTGAAAGGGGATAAATTTAGAGCAAGTGTGGTTTATAGTTAGCTTTGCATTTTCACAAATGTTATAACTATGTCTTCTATTCTTCTTCAAGTTGAAAATAATATTGCTTATATCACTCTCAATCGCCCCGACAAACTTAATGCCTTCAATCGGCAAATGGCATTTCTGCTGCAAGATATTTTAGATCAATGTGCGGCATCAAACGATGTGCGCTGCATTGTGATAACTGGTGCCGGCAAAGGGTTTTGTGCGGGTCAGGATTTAGCAGAAGTTGTAGATCCGCAAGGGCCCGGGATGAATCAGATATTATCGGAACATTATAATCCCATTATCAGTCGTATTACTCAATTAAAGAAACCTGTGATAGCTGCAGTAAATGGTGTGGCTGCCGGAGCAGGTGCCAATCTTGCTATTAGTTGTGATATTGTAGTAGCTGCTTCATCATCATCTTTTATACAAGCGTTTAGTAAAATAGGATTGATCCCGGATAGTGGTGGCACTTATCATTTGGCAAAGTTAATTGGACTACAGCGTGCCTCAGCCCTAATGCTATTGGGCGATAAAGTATCTGCCGCAGAAGCAGTACAAATGGGAATGATTTATAAAGTATTTGAGGATGACTTATTTGAAGCAGCCGTAAAGAAAATGGCGGAGCAAATTGCTGCCATGCCTACTTATGCTTTGGCATTAACCAAGCAAGCATTACAGGCATCAGTGCACAATAATTTAGAACAGCAGTTGGCAATAGAAGATCAATTGCAACAACAAGCAGCTGCTTCGCATGATTTTGGTGAAGGTGTAGCAGCATTTTTAGAAAAGAGAAAACCAATATTTCTGGGGAAATGATTTTATACCTGATGCAGCAGCTTTTGGTCATCAGCTGTAAGCTGCCATAAATTTACTTCCTGTTCAAAATTTAGATAGCCGGGAATGGTGGTATAAGTTTTCAGTTTTGTAAAGCCCAGTTTTTCCAAAGTCCTATTGGGTGCAGGGTTTAAGCTATAAGGCTCACAATATAAATATTGAAGCTGTAAATTTTTAAAGAAAAGAGGGATTGTCATTTTCAGAAAAGAAATACCCAATCCTTTTTGTCTTAGATTATTTTGCCAAAGGTGAAGATGCATATATGCGTTGCTGCCATAAATGATTTTATTTACATTGCTATGTCCAATAGCAATATCGTTATATTCCCAAATGATACAGTAAGATTGCTTTTCATGATAGGGTAAAGATAATTGAGCTGAAAGCATATTGTATAGCTCCTGTTTGGCAGGAATTTTTGAAATATCAACACCCATATTTTTCAAAAATTGATGATCGGGCTGGTGCCAATAATTTACAATTGATGTGATATCTTTTTCTTCTATTTCTCTTACGCTACATTCTTGAATCTGCATGGAGTCATTATCTTTTAAAGTTCAAAACTACATATAATTTTGCGTTCAAAATTCTTTATATATTAAGCAGGGTAAACATTATATCTTCTAAGTGCTTCATCCATTTTGTCATACACAAGTTGTTTCAATTCGGGTATTTGAGATTCATTGGTAAAATCATTTACTTGAACAGGGTGCAGAAAAATGGCAGTTAAGCTACCAGCATTGAGTGATTGAAAAGATTGCCAGTGCATGCGTGTTTTACTATCGGGATAGATGATGGGTTTAATGGGAGTTTGTGTTTCAATAGCCAATCTGAAAGCACCATCGTAAAAATCTTTGAGGGGTTTAGTATCATCCATATTAAAAGTGCCTTCAGGAAAAATAAATATGCTCAAATCCTTGTGCAAAGCTGCTGATAAGGCACGAAGGCTCTGAGCTCTTTTCTCAGGACTACTTCTATCCACCACTACTACTATTGCTCTATAAATAATGCCAAACAAAGGATATTTCACCATTTCATATTTGCCCAAAACCCTTACCGGTTGGCGGATACTCCGTGCCACACAAGGCGCATCCATATAACTGGTGTGGTTGCCCACGAAAATAAATTGCTCCTTTTTATTGTGTGGTGATTCATGGATTTCTTTGTAGTGAATACCAATCAGAAAATGCCAACAAATAGCCCAAACATTACAGGCTGTGTATATGAGATTACCGCCAATTGTTTTGCCGAAAGGCAGAAAAAGAAAAACAAAAATCACTACAATAATCATCAGGATGAAAAAACTAAATAAAGCCCAGATGATATATAGAAGATGAAAAAGTTTTTTGAAAATCTGCATGGATAAGCGGCTCATTATTGAGCTGCAATGATAGAGATAAAATGATTTAAAAACAGACTGAAATGAAAAGCTACAATTCTTTCCAGGTATGATCTGCCAGTAGCTGTACTGCAGCTTCAAATCTCTTAAATGGCCCGGCACCACCCCATTCGGCAGGAGCTACTAATGACAACATAAAGTTACCATCTTTCTTTTCATACAGATAATAATTTTGACCAATATTTGGTTTGAAAGAAAGCTGTGCCGTATAGATTTTTTGTGAGAGTTCTTTTCTCTTTTGTATTTCTTGCGCCTGTAGTGCAAGCAATTCAATTTGCCTTCTGAGTTGGTCAAGCTGCATATTGGTTTGTTCTTCCATAGCAAGCAATGCCTTGTGTTTGATAACACCCTCCTTAGTTGGCTTTATAACAGCTCCCGAAACACCTGCGGCATAAGGCAAGACACTGAGTTGTCTGTGATAGTATGCAGTATTGGTGTATGTTTCACCAGTTGGCTGATTCCCTTGTGTGATAATTTTCAAATAGCCATTTGGTTGTATTTCGTGCTGCACATGCAATACAGATTGGGCATTGGTATAAAAATGTATTTCAAATGAAATACTATCTCTAAAAATCACCTGTGCCTGCTGTGCGAGTGCCTGCTCTTCAAAAGCATGTAAAGCGCCATCTGCTTCAATCATATACTCGGATGACATAGCATCATTCTCTAAACTGACAAAGCTGTGTGTAATATGCATTTGCTTTGTATTACCCATACCCTCTATCTTATAAATTCCGCTTTTGGGCCTTTGCCCAAATTCATAATTACCTTTTTCCGGAAACAATTGCCAACTACCTAAGAAATTATATGCCTGCACCATAAAGAGCTGCGAAGGAAAGATATTGACCAGCAAATAACAAGAAGCTGATAGAATATTTTTATACGCTATTCTCCACTTTATTATGCCAGGATAATCATTATGATTACTGATTCATTAATTTAAACCCCCTCGCAACCATTATTACATTACACTTTTTACCCAAGTGGAAAAGCATATTTTCCTGTTTGCCATAAGCCTGTTGACCACCATGTGATATACAACCAAAAAAGATCTTTAAACAAATAGGGCTATATTGCAGGCTAATAACATCTTAATGCCCTCACATATAAAATGCAGAATAAAGCCATAGAAGTTTTTTATCTTTTTTTTCAGGGCATTTTAACCTTCCAGGTTTTGATTTTTGGTGTTTTATATATTGTAACGGGGAGAAAAGATTTACGCTGGTACTCTCTCTTTTTACTTTTTGCAGCGATCTATTTTTTTATTAATGCGCCCTTTACATTTTTTGGAATCCCGGAAGAAGCTGTGTGGAATTCAGTTTGGTATGACTATACAAATACCCCATTAATAATTTTTGAAAACTTTTTTTATCTTTTATTCCTTCAATCTTTTTTCTCTGATTTTACAAATGATAAAAAAATTAATGTCTTATTCAGGTCAATGCTATGGCTTGTACCCTGTATTCTGCTCTTCTTTATAATACTTACTAGTTTCAATGCTGACAAGCAATTTATTTTTTATACCGTAAAACTGATTACCGTATTTCCTGCAATGGTTGTTGCTTATATTGTATTGAAAAATAAATTACCCTTTGCCACTCTTGTGGCAAAGGGCCTGTTGTGCACAATAGCGGGCACTCTGCTTACAGTATGTATGATTGTTTTGAGAAATAACGGAGTGCATCATTTGTTTACTGACGGCTACCCTTTATTTTTTATCAGGCTTGGCATTTTAGGCGACATGATTTTTTATATGGCTGCCATTTTAAAAAAATGGCATTTCCAGGAAAAGCAACTGGCTGTAGAAAAATTACAATCACAGTTAGCTGTAGAAAAAGTACGCAACAAAATTGGCAGCCAGTTGCATGATGATATAGGAAGTACACTTAGCGGTGTATCCATGTACAGCCATATGGCTGGTGTGCAACTGCAAAACGGTGAACATGAAAAAGTAAAACAAACCCTGGGCATCATACAAAAGAATACAAACGATATTGTAAACAAACTGGGCGTACTGGTATGGTCTGTAAATCCCATGTATGATTCTGTGCAGGTGATGCTTGAAAAACTTGAACAGTATGGTCTTGAAATGTGCAGAGCGAGGAATATCATTTTCAAAACAAAAGGCAATCTATTAACCAATTTGTCACTTTCTGAAGAAGAACGCTATCACATTTTTTCCATTTTTAAAGAAGCCATCAACAATGCCGTTAAATACAGCAATGCCACTCACCTGCATTTGGAAGCAAAGCAAGAGGCTGGTTATATTATTATATCATTGCAGGATAACGGAGAAGGTTTTGATATTGACAAAGTAAAAAAAGGCAATGGTTTAAATAATATGGAGCAACGGGCTAAGGAAATTGGCGGCATACTTGATCTGAAATCAATTCCGGATGAAGGCACCGTTTTACATCTGAAGATAACGAGATAGTGAAAAAAAATACCTGGCTTTATAGTATTTAGTAAATACCCCATTATCCATTTTTTGGAAACTCATTTATATTACATAAAATACTTTCACCCATGTGTATGAAAATTTTACGGTACTTCATGTTGCTTATGCCGTTGCAGGCATTCTATGCTAATGCACAAATTAATAATGCTGACAGCCTGGTAAAAGTGCTTCAGAAAAGCAAAGAAGATACGAACAAGGTAAAAACATATTTTGAATTGGTTAAAGTATTAAGGGCTTATGACTATAACAGTGCAAGGGCTTATGCACAAAAAGAGTTTGCACTGAGCAGCAAAATAAATTACGCATGGGGCATAGGGAAATCACTTAACCAGTTGGGATTGATTGAGCGTTCGGTATCAAATACTGATTTATCCAACAGCTATTTTTTGCAAAGTGCAACAGCTTTTTTGGAAAACAAGGATTATGGAAATGCCATCATTGCCTATTCTAACCTGGCAGATAATTACACGATGAGCAAACACAGTGATTCTGCAATTACATGTATAAAGCTTGCCAGTATTTATAACACTTTTGAAAAAGATTCATCCCGGCGCATGCAAAACAAGTTGCTTTTCTATGGCAGCCTCGCTTCCGTTTATTATGTAGTCAATAAAACAGACAGTTGTATTATTTATGCAGACAGCGCCATCAGGCTTGCAAAAACAGTGGGTGATGCAGGAGCCTTGGGAGATGCCTATTTGCAAATTGCTGCGGCCTGCCAGTATTCGTTGCAACACCAGAGGGCAATAAATTATTCCCGGGAAGCAGTTGAGTTTTTTTTAGGAATAAATGCATTGGTGCAGTTAAAGCAGGTATATCAAAACATGTCTATGGCATTTTATAGCCTGCAACAATATGATTCCTGCTTATATTATAGCAGCACCGCAATGGATTATGCTGTGCGCATAAATGACAGTGCCGCTTTTAAAGCCATATACCTGAATATGGGTCTTGCATCTGCCGGTTTAAAAAAATATAATGATGCATTAAGTTGGTATCAAAAAGGAATTCATGCGACAGGGGAAAGCCGGAGTAATGCAAACCAGCAGTTGCATCAGTTTACTGCAGAAGCATACAACCATTTGAAAGATTATAAAAACGCCGTCATTTTTTTTAAAAAAGCGCTTTCCCTTCTGGACAGTACCGATCATAAAAGAAGATTTGAATGTGCCGGCAGCTTAAGCGAAACCTACAGTCAGCTTGGTGATTATAAAAATGCATTTGAATATAGTCAACTATGCCGCAGGGAAGAGCGCCAGTATTTTGACACCCTCCAGGCAAACACATTAAACGATATATATGTAAAATATGAAACTGAGAAAAAGGAAGACCAGATAAAAGTTCTTACTGCCGAAAACAAATTAAAAACCGCAGAAGCGGCACGTCAGAGTCAACAAAAAACGGTTGCCTTTTCCAGTATTTTTTTAGTGATGGCAATAACCGGATATATATTTTACTCCTACAGGAAAAAAAGGGAGCGGCAGAACCGTGATCAGATGATGCAGGAGCGCCTGCGCATCAGCCGTGAACTGCATGATGAATTAGGCTCCACCCTAAGCGGCATAGCCATGTACAGCCATCTTACCAGGGAACAAATAAAAAATGCACAACCGGGAGACGTGGAAAAGTCTTTAAGCATCATACAGCAAAGTGCCGGTGATATGGTTAATAAGCTAAGCGATATTGTATGGCTTATCAATCCCGGGCAGGACAGCCTGCAACAATTGCTGCAAAAACTGGAAGAATATGTGAACGAAATGGCCGCTGCAAAAAAAATAAAGGTTCTGTCAAAATTTCCTGAATACCTGGCGCATAACACATTGAGTATAGAAAGCCGCCGCAATATGTACCTGGTTTTTAAAGAAGCCATCAACAATGCTGTAAAATACAGCAATGCCTCCCTGCTGCAGTTAGAAGCAAAGCAAGAGGATGGTCATATTGAAATATCATTGCAGGATAATGGGGATGGTTTTGATGTTGAAACGGTTAAAAGGGGCAATGGATTAAATAATATACAGCAAAGAGCAAAGGATGCAGGTGCACAGTTAAAAATAAATTCAGAAAAAGGCAGAGGTACATCTATTGCCCTTTCTGTAAAAATCACCCAATGAGGTATGCACGGCTGTTTAAGAGCTGGTATTTTTGCAACCTGTAAACATCCATCCATTCAGGATAAATTTTTACAGCAAAAAAGTTATGGATATAAGGGTAGCCATTTTTGAAGACAACACATTAGTAAGGGAAGCCCTCTATGCCATACTGAATGGTACACCAGGCTACACCTGTACCGGTGCTTTTGCAGATGCTAACCAATGGCTGGCCAACCTGAAAAGAAGTGAACCCGATGTGGTGCTGATGGATATTGAAATGCCCGGGCTGAATGGCATAGAAGTAACTCAAAAAATCACCAGGCAGTTCCCCGATATAAAAGTGCTGATACAAACCGTTTTCAACGACAGCGACAAAATTTTTAATGCTCTTTGTGCAGGCGCTTCCGGATACATTCTTAAAAACGATCCGCCGCATAAATACATTGAAGCCATTGCCGATGTATATAATGGAGGCGCCCCGGTAAGTGCCACCGTAGCCAAAAAAATGCTTGGCTTTTTTACCAAAAAAAATATAATATTAGTGGCTCCTGAAAACAACGACTTCCAACTGAGCGACCGGGAAAAAGAACTGCTGCGCATGATGATTGAAGGGTATGACTATAAAACCATCGCTTCCAAAGCATTTATCAGTTATGAAACCGTGCGCACCCATGTAAAGCATATCTACAAAAAGCTGCATGTGGCCAGCCGCAGCGAAGCCGTAATGAAAGCTATACAGCAGGGCATTAACTGAAACGGGTTCTTATCTCCTCATTTATTTTCTGTAACAGGGTCTGCTATTCTTGTGTTTCCCCGAATATCAGATTCCCGATTTTTTCCTTTTTAAAAAATCACCCATTGGGGTATTGTACAACACTGCCAGGTAAATCATTTTTGCTTTCAGAATAAAATTGCAACTGATATCAGGTAACAATTTCTTTTACGTGGGTTATTATAATTCAAAAAAAGGTCATCACCCAGTACCTATATTAAAACAGGGTATTATTAAAAAACTAATAAAAATGAGAAAGAAAATTTTCCTTTCAGTGGCTTTGCTAACTGCTTTAGCAAGCGCAGATGCACAAGACTGGTCCCTGCTGGGCAATGTAGGCACCAATGCAAACACAAATTTTATCGGCACTACAGACAACCGTGGATTCGCCATCCGTACAAACAATACGGAGCGCATTCGTGTGCTTTCGAATGGCTTAATTGGTTTTGGGATTACGCTGCCGGATGCTGCCTTTCACATTAAAACAACGGCTTTAAGAGATGGATTAAAGTTACAATTTGACAACACCACCCGTTTATTTATGGGTACAGGCGGAGGCTTGAGTGTGGGCTCCGGCATTGCTGCGCCAGACAGTGGCCTGTTTGTAAATGGCAGAACGGGTATGGGCACTTCTTTTCCATTAGCCAAGCTACATGTAAATTCAGGTTTAACTGAGGCAGCTTTGCGTGTACAGGTTAATAGTTCTACCAAACTTATTGTAAACAGCAATGGTGGGGTTAGCATTGGCACTGCAGTAGGCGGGCCAGCCAACGGCCTGTATATAGCGGGCAACCTGGGCATTGGTGATAATGCACCTGTAAATAGATTAGATGTAAACGGAAATGCAGGCATTACGGGCAATCTGACATTGAGCGGAACTACTCCTTTATTAAGGGTAGGTACAGCCGATGGTTCAAAAATTCAAATTGGTACTGTAGAATCATTTGAAGATTATGGCAGCAACACTTTTGGCAGCAGCAGCAATATTGTACCTCTTACAGATAATAGCCGGTCGTTGGGTTCTTCTATATTTCGCTGGGCATCTTTATGGGCAGCAGATGGCACCATCAACACATCTGACGCCAGGCAGAAAAAAAATATAAGGGATTTGAATTACGGGCTGGCTGAAATTATGAAGCTAAGGGCTGTAAAGTTTAACTGGATTAAAGGCAACACCACAGACGATAAATTAGGCGTAGTGGCACAGGAAATTCAGAAAGTATTGCCGGAAGTGGTGAGAGACTACGACTATAAAGTAGATGAAGCCACTGGTAGTGTTGAAAAGATACCGGCAGCAAGTCTCGGTGTAATGTATGCTGACATCATACCCGTACTCATCAAAGGCATGCAGGAGCAGCAAGTTATGATAGAAGCAATGAAAAAAGAAATTGCAGAACTTAAGAAAACATCTGCAGGCAGCAGCGCTGCAAATGGTGTTACAGCCTCCGCAGGTCTTTTGGAACAAAACACACCAAACCCGTTTAGTAGTGTTACAACCATTCGCTACCAGGCACCCTCTAATGTTTCGTCTGTGCAAATAGTAGTTACAAATGCATCCGGCAATGCCGTAAAAACATTTACCGGATTAATAAAAGGCAATGGCTCAGTAACCATCAGCGCCAATGAACTGGCTGCTGGCACTTATTACTATTCATTAATTGCAGATGGTAAAAAATTGGACACTAAAAAAATGGTATTGGTAAAATAAAATTATAAACACTATGCAAAGAACCGGTTTTCACCGGCCGGTTCTTTATTACATATAATCAATGTTTGTATACTGATAAATAATCCTTTCATGACATATGAGATTTTCAACTCATTCTATCCAAAAATCTTGCACTTTTTACAGCTACTTATCAATACCAAACAGCAAAACACAAAAAAAGACACTGTACATGTAGTGTAATCATTTTACTTTTTTTAAAAAAAACAGTATGAAAAAGATTTTTACAGCAGGTTTACTTATTACCTCATCCATTTTTTGCAATGAAATAAATGCCCAAACGGGAAACTATTTTGCAGGGTACAATTGTGGAGGCACCAGAAAAGGCTCGTACATCACAGGAGTTGGGTACAATGTTATGAGAAATGAAAATGAGGGCTACCGTAATACAGCTTTTGGTTCTTATGCAATGGAGTATGCTAATACAGGTTCATACAACACTGCTGTTGGAGCCTTTTCACTGAATCAAAATAATACTGGTGTTTACAACACCTGTGTTGGAGTATCTTCCATGCTTATTGCAAAAGCATCATCATTTAACACAGCCATTGGGGGTTCAACACTTATTAATATGATTAGCGGCGAAAAGAATACGGCTGTTGGCTATGGAGCTTTAGCCTTTCAAGTTAATAACACCAGTTCTGCTTCCTCAAACACAGCTATTGGATATCAGGCATTATCCCAAAATATAAATGGGGCTTCAAATATTTCAGTAGGAGCAGAATCTCTTTACTCTAACTTTTATGGCAATAACAATGTAGCCGCCGGAAATCTTGCTTTATATTTCAATAGATCAGGAAGCTATAATGTAGCATTAGGCCCTTCAGCGCTTTATTATAATGTTGATGGTATTTCAAATGTTGCCATTGGCATTAATGCTGGTAAATACTTGCAACTTCATGCCAATAACAATACCTTCTTAGGCACAAATGCCGATGCAACTATCCAGACTTACTTATCAAACGCAACCGCTATTGGCAACGGCGCCAAAGTAAATGCAAGCAACAAAGTGCGTATTGGCAATTCATCTGTTACAGTAATAGGCGGCGCTGTTAACTGGAGCATCACCACTGCACCCGCACCATTCATCGCCAATAAAAAAGAAAATGTACCCGGCCTGCTTTTTATCAATAAACTAAAACCCGTGACCTACACAGTGGATGAAGAACGCTTTGCAAAATTTCTCGGCATGGAAGATTCTGTTTCAGATACAGAACAGAAATTTTACAGCATAGCTTCCAAAAAATGGCACAGTGGTTTTATGCCGCAGGAAGTGGAAAAAACTGCAAAAGAAATAGGCTATGATTTTGAAGGCATTAAAGCCCCGCAAAATGAAAAAGACAATTACAGTATCGCCTATGCGGATTTTGTGCCTTCATTGGTTAAAGCTGTGCAGGAGCTTTCAAAGCAGAATGATGAATTAAAAAATCAAAATGAAAAAATAAAGACTCAGAATACAGAGCAGCAAAATTCAATCATTGATTTGCAAAAGCAGATTGATGAATTGAAAGCAATGCTGATGGCAAATGCAGCATGTGTAAAAAGCAATCAGCAGTTTGTACTAAATGCTCCAGCCGGAGCAGGAGTTGAAGTGGCTTCACTACAGCAGAACGCCCCCAATCCATTTAGCCAAAATACAGTTATCAAATATTTCATTCCGCAACAAACAAATAATGCTGTAATAAAAATTACCAATGCAAACGGTGTGGAAATAAAATCGTTTACACCTACCCAAAAAGGCAATGGGCAAATAACAATTGAAGCCGGTGCGCTGGCGGCAGGCACCTATTATTACTCGTTAATTATTGATGGTAAAAATGCAGACACCAAAAAAATGCAGTTGGTAAAGTAAAACTGCTAACATTGCTTGCCGTTAATTTTCATTATGCACATATATATAACAAAATTATAAAAATGAAAAAGGTTGCTTTGTTGTTTATGTTCCTGCTATTTATTAATGCCATCTTGCATGCACAAATTGAGTTGCCGCCTGTTTCTTTGAATCATATTTATATAGTGCTTGATTCTGTAACGTATAATCATCTTTTTGATTCGGCCTTTATTGATCAAAAGATTGGGGATGTAAAAAGCCGTTCGGTTACAACAGCCACTGATTCATGGAGCGGAAAATATCTTTATGGTAAAAATAGTTATATCGAATTTTTCTCTGATCAAAGCTATGAAGGCGCTGTTGTGGGGGATTGCGGATTGGGTTTTATCACACTCACATCCGGCGACATCTGGAAAATAAAGAAACATTGGGAACCGGGCACAGCAGATGCTGTGCTGGCTGATACAATAATAAGTATGGAGAGCGATGGAAAAGATCAGCCCTGGTACTATGCTATCTATCTACCATCGAATGACAGCGTTGAGCACTTTGCCACATGGATAATGGAAAACACCTTCGAAGAATTGCAGTCAGCAGGTTTTACACAAGAGGAAATAAAGAATGAAATAACATGGCAGCAGTATGCAGAAAGGCGAAGCAAAAAAGCTTTCACCAAATGCTTTAGCCATATACGTGCTATTTATTTAACACTTCCCGAAAGCGGCTATGTAAATATTGAAAAATCATTTACAGGTTTTGGGTTGCAACACCATGAGGGCACGTATTTCAATAACAATTTCAAAGTAATATGCAGTAGAGGCAGCAATCCTTATCCAACATTAAAAATGATAGAAGTTGAATTAACTGAACCGCTTGAAAAAGCAATGATAAAAGTAAGTGACAATCTTAGTTTAGAAATAGAGGGAAAAACAGCTATGTGGATTTTTCAATAATAATCCCTAAAGCAAATTGAAATTTCTTCAGCATATCTTTTATTGTAGGACCACTCTTTGTATCTAGACCATATATGCTATATCCCAAGTATTTGCTTCAGTTTCACATATCCTGTCTTGCTCACTGGTAATTGCTTCCCAGTGCTAAGGGTTACTAAGTAGCTGTCCTTTTCATGTAAATCAATACGGGTAATCAGTTGGGTGTTGATAATATAAGAACGGTGACTGCGTACAAATTGCTGTGCATCCAACCCGGCTTCAAATGCGGCCATTCTTTTTTTCTTGAGAAAACTACCTTCTGCTGTTACAATCTTGACGTAATCATCCGCAGCTTCCAAATAATGAATTTGTGCCGTAGGTATTATTTTTATTTTATGACCATCTTTTACAACAATACGGTTTTGTTGTTGAGGTTGTAGCGCTGCATCCTGCAAGAGTGCCTCTGTGCCTGTAGGATTGTGCATTTGTTTTGAAACTTTTTGCATAGCTATGTCAAATCTTTCTTTGCTAAAAGGTTTTAGCAGATAGTCAATGGCATTGGCTTCAAAAGCTTTGATAGCATATTCATCAAAGGCAGTAGTAAAAATGACTGCGGGTTTTTGTTCCACTAATTCAAGCATTTCAAATCCATTGATACGTGGCATTTGAATGTCTAAAAAAATTAAATCAGGCTTGTGTTGTTGTATGGCTTTTAAACCCTCAAATCCATCGCTACAAGTGGCTACTATATGTGTGCCGGGCATGCTTTGTACATATTCTGCCACAATACTTTGGGCTAAAGGTTCATCATCAATGATTATAATATTCATGTATTTGTGGAATAATAATTTTTACGGTAAATATTGAATCCTGCTGTGCTGTGGATACCAGATCGTGTCTGCCACAAAGTAAAAATAATCTGCGCTGAATGGAGCTTAGACCAAAGCCCGTACCTGCGGATACCTGCTGTTCGTCTTCCAGAAAAGGATTGCTGACAGATATATGCAATTCATTAGTTGTTGATGCTGCTTCAATATGGATGAGTACATTGCCTGTAAGGCCATATAAACCGTGTTTTATGGCATTTTCAACCAACGGTTGTAATATTAAAGCCGGCAAGAATAGTTGGGTGCAAGATTCGGGAATATCAACTTCCGTTTGCAGCCGATGACCAAATCGAACTTTTTCAATATCAAGATAAAGCTGTATGGTATATAACTCTTCTTGCAAACTATGCCAGCGCTTTTCTTCTTTCTTTAATGTGCTGCGAAGAAAATCACTCAACTGCTGAATCATGTGTCTTGCTTTGTCCGGTTGAGACCCTGTTAATGCACTGATAGAATTCAAACTATTAAATAAAAAATGTGGTTGCAATTGCTGACGAAGCATAAACAGTTCTGCATCTTTTGCCAATTGTTCTGTTTCTGATTGGTGTGCCATTAATGTGTCCTGATCTTTTTTGACATACCATAATAAGGCCCAAAAACCAATACAGGCACTTATCATAAAGCTTTCAATAAATCTAATATATCTAAAAGAGGGCAACTGCCAAATATCATAATTGGTATTGCTAAAAACTAGATGCAACAATAGCGGTTGTATAGTTAAGTTGATAATGCCTACCAGCATACTTAACATGAGCACATACCCAATCTTTTTTGTTTTTGGCAAATAATATTGCATGTTATTGATCAAAAGAAAGCAGGAAGAAAAAATCAATGCAGTACTAATAGAAGCATCTATAAAAGCTGATGCAGCATGGCCTGAAAGATTATATAATAAAAGCCCACGAATGCCTATCCAAACTATAGCACAGATAATAAAAAAGTATCTGAAATTTTTATCGCCTGTTATGGATGACATGGATGGAGCTTTTTTATTTATACTAAAAAGATAGGTGGTGTAAAAGAGATTATAAGGGAAGAAATAGTTTTATCAAATTAATTCTACTCAATCTTCCAGATAGAATAATTTTTAATTAGCAAAATTAGCTTGCTGCAATTGTAATTCTAATAATCTGGCCGCTTGGTGTTTTACAGCTTGTTTAAAACTATGCATATCTTTTTCAGATACTTGAGAAAATAATTCTACTCCATCCTGTTGCAGTTGTACGGGTACAATTTCTGTAACATCAAGAAACTTCCATTGTAGCGGTTTTGAAAAAGCCTCAGTAGGTTTATCTTCTTCTTTGTGTCCTATTTGCCTTGCTTTGAAAAAAACTTCAAAACTATCTGAGGCAGTTAATAACCTGATTTGTTCATCAAACTGCTTGAGTAATTGATTGCCCTGTTTTAATTGAAAAACTAATTTTACAAGATAATACTGCATGGTAGAAATTTTAGAAATGATTAATCGTTGATAAGTATTCGCTGTGGCGATTTTTCACTTTATTAATAACTCTTTATTTCTACTCCGCCAAATAATGCAGTACCTTTTAATATCAATGTTTTATTGTTATCTAATGTGGGATAGATTTTGCGTTTGTCATCCACACCACCAAATATGGCATTTACATCATTTTGAACATTCCAATGTGCTGGCACAACTATTTTTAATCCACCAAAGGTCATAGATAAATGAATGGTAGTGGGCTGTTGCATATCGCATTGGGATAGATCAAGTTCTGCACCACCCATAAAACAATCCACATTTCCACCCTGAAAATTCTTTGTGGTTAATACTTTTTTTGAACCACCAAATACACTGCTGATATCAATATTGTCTGTATTGTTATAAGTTTCAGAAGTTATTTCTGCATCTTCAGGTTGATTTGAAAAAAAACGATTTCTATTTCCAAAAAAACCACGCCTGCGGCCACGTGGGTTTAGTATAAACATAATGCCTATGGCAATAAGAATAATGGGTAGTGTGAAGTGTCTGAGATCAATCCAATTAAACACATCATCCACTAAAAAAATTCCACCTATAAGGATTGGTATAATCCAGCCTTTAGATTCAAAATTACTCTTAAGCCCTACAAAAACACCAATTGCTATCAAGAGCATTTCCCAGCTGGTAACCCAATCCGGAAGCCAAGGCACTATTCTGTCCAGCACCATTACACCACCAATACCCAATAATAATACACCGTTCCAAAAACGATTGTCAGACATTTTCTTTTGAATTTGATTTTGTTCCATTTTTTTATTTTTTTAATTGTATGGCACAAAAGTATCTGCCATGCAAGGGGAAGAAAAGGGTTAAAAGGTTATCCATATAATAAGGTCGGTAAATGGAGGAAATGCATCGGTGAAATACTCCCTAATACTTCTATGCACTCACATTAAAATCCCTTAATGCATCATTCAGACTTGTCTTTAAATCGGTACTGGCTTTTCTCTGACCTATTATTAAGGCGCAGCCCACATTATAATTACCTGCGGGAAATTGCTTGGTATAACTACCGGGTATCACCACACTGCGTGCTGGTACTACACCTCTATATTCAGTGGGCGTAGCCCCGCTTACATCTATAATTTTTGTGCTTTGCGTAAGTACCACATTTGCGCCAAGCACAGCTTCCTTTTCAACTCGCACCCCTTCTACTACAATGCAACGACTACCTATAAAACATCCATCTTCAATAATAACCGGGCAGGCTTGCAAAGGCTCCAGCACACCTCCAATACCTACACCGCCACTCAGGTGTACATGCTTACCTATTTGTGCACAACTGCCTACTGTGGCCCATGTATCTACCATGGTGCCTTCATCTACATAAGCACCAATGTTTACATAACTGGGCATCAGTACAACATTTCGTGCCAGATAGGCGCCATATCTTGCAACTGCATGTGGCACAGCTCTTACGCCCAATGCCTGATAATTTTTTTTGAGGAGCATTTTGTCATAAAACTCAAATGGGTTCATATCCCATGTTTGCATGGGTTGTATAGCAAAATAGAGTAGAATGGCTTGCTTTACCCATTCATTTACCTGCCATCCACTTTCAGTTGGAGATGCAGTACGCAAGCTGCCATTGTCCACTGCAGCAATTACACTATGTATAACTTGTTGATATGCCTCCTCTTTGAGCAATTCTCTATTGCTCCATATTGCTGCCACCTGTTGTTGTAAATCCATTTACACTGTTTTGCAGCAAACATAATGGATGCTCTACTCTTATCTTTGGCCCGTTGAAAAAATTTCTGATTATACAAACAGCATTTATTGGGGATGTAATTTTAGCTACGCCATTATTAGAAAATTTGCATGCAGCATATCCTAATGCACAGATAGATTTTCTGCTGCGCAAAGGAAATGAAGCCTTACTCACCAACCATCCCTTGATTCATCATTTATTTATTTGGGATAAAAAGAAAAACAAGTACAAAAATCTTTGGCAAATCTTTAAGCAAGTAAGGGCCGAACAATATGATGCAGTGATAAATGTACAACGATTTTTTGCCACAGGCATTATCACTGCTTTTTCGGGTGCAGCCTATACAATTGGGTTTTCCAAAAATCCACTGAGTATATTGTTTACAAAAAAAATAAAACATGTAATTGGCACAGCCAAAAATCCACTACACGAAGTAGAACGCAATCATGCATTATTACAGGATTTTGTAAGTGAATCTGCGGCACCTGTAAAATTATATCCATCCGAAAAAGACTATGCAGATACTGCTCCATTCAAATCAAAAACCTATTATACTATATCGCCTGCTTCGGTATGGTTTACTAAGCAATGGCCGATTGTAAAATGGGTAGAATTAATACATTCATTACCAAAAGATGTGCAGATTTATTTACTTGGCGGGCCAGATGATAAGGAATTGGCAAATGGCATCATAAAATTATCTGAACATAAACATATTGAGAATTTATGTGGCAGGTTCCATTTATTGGGTTCTGCTGCATTGATGAAGGATGCGCAGATGAATTTTGTAAATGATAGTGCGCCCATGCATTTGGCCAGCGCCATGAATGCACCTGTAACGGCTTTTTATTGTAGTACAATGCCTTATTTTGGATTTGGACCAAGAAGTTCTATACAATTTATTGCAGAGGTGAAAGAAAATTTAAGCTGCCGACCTTGCGGGTTACATGGTAAAAAAGCTTGCCCATTAAAACATTTTAATTGTGCATATGAAATTGATGTAAATGCACTCATTCGAAAGGTGATAGAGTAAAAATGGGGAATGGTAAGGGCAGGGAATGAATATAAGAAGTGGTCTCACCAGGAATCGAACCTGGATCTAGAGTTTAGGAAACTCCTATTCTATCCATTGAACTACGAAGCCGCTTGATACAAATTTATAAATTTTGATGAATAGTTCTTCTTGTATGAGCTGTTTTCCGTATATAATAATGTCAGTCTTTGTCGCCTCATCGTGTGAAATTACTAACTTTAGAACGTAATGCTACTCGAATGCTCCGAACGCTTCTAATAGGATCGTTTCTATTTTCAACTATAATCGCTGCTCAAGCTCAATGGATGAGTCAACGATGTAAATGGGTTAAAACCATGAATCGTTCTGTGGGCATCGATACGTTGAGCATTCAACCTGGTAGTTTTCAAGTTATTTCTCCTATTGATTCGAGTATTTCTATTTTATACAATATAAATCAAAATCAAATTACGGTTCAAACCTCTTCCGCTATCGATTCTGTATTTATTTGTTATCAAGTTTTTCCATTTAATTTTTCTCAGCCTTTTTACCATCGTAAAAGAAGCGAGTATGATTCAACCTATTATTTTGATAGTAATTTTTTAGTCGCTCGACTTCCTGAAAAAAGAGAACAATTACTTGTGACTCCAGGAATTCAAAAAACGGGAAGCATCACTCGAGGGATTTCGGTGGGAAATACACAAAATGTA
>ERZ650309.126-NODE-126-length-37561-cov-5.918920_pt1 | contig 37561 bp, 34 predicted proteins | sample MGYA00376245_ERZ650309 | MGnify/ENA primary metagenome ERZ650309 (study PRJEB26733, sample SAMN07839294) | wastewater metagenome | biome: urban; feature: wastewater treatment plant; material: waste water | place: USA: North Carolina | collected 2016-04-26 ... | reverse complement strand
AAACCAATGATGGAATTATTTCCTCCAGTAGAATTAAATGCTCCTGCATTTTTTCCCATAAAAACATTTCCGGACCCACTAAAATTTTGTCTTCCAGCATCTGCGCCTACAAAAGTATTATCTGATGCCAGGTTTGCTCTACCTGCGTTGGTGCCTATCATCGTGTTATTACTTGCCGTTCCATTTGATAATCCTGCAGATGCACCTATTGCTGTATTATTGAGACCAGTTGTAGTATTACTCATTGCTTCAAATCCGATAGCTGTATTTGATGAGCCAGTTGTATTATTAAACAGCGTTTTGCTGCCAATAGCAGTATTAAAATAATTATTGCTACCATTTACAGTCTGGTTAAAAAGAGCTGAGTCACCAATAGCAACAAGCTTATTACCAACAGTGGATAATTGCAAAGCGCTTTTGCCTATGGCAATATTATTTGAACCGATATTGTTACTAAATAACGAGAAATGCCCTAATGCCGTATTGCTGTTTCCTGTGCTATTTCCTGACAGAGAGAATACACCCAAAGAGGTATTGGCAAATCCAATCGTATTTTGATTGAGTGCGTTGTTTCCTACAGCCACATTCAATGCGCCGTTCGTGTTGTTGGCCATAGCATCAGCACCAATAGCTGTATTCTGAGTGCCACTTGTATTTGCTCTTAATGCAAGAGATCCCATTGCAGTATTACTGCCGCCACCCACATTTGAAAGCAGTGTTTCAAATCCGACAGCTGTATTCCCAATTCCTGTTGTATTAGATTTTAAACTTGCTGAACCAATAGCTGTATTGAATCCGCCCAGATTATTGCTTCTCAAAGCTTCAAAACCGACTGCTGTATTTGATGCGCCTGTTGTATTCGATAATAAAGCTTTACTGCCAACCGCAGTATTGAAATAGTTGTTTTTGATATTGAGTGTTTGGTTAAATAATGCGGAATCCCCAATGGCTACCATATTATTTCCAACCGTATTTGATCTGAGAGAAAATGCCCCGATAGCCACATTGCTAAAACCGCTTGTATTTGCATTGCCGGCTTCCTCGCCCATAAAACTATTGTTGCTGCCCGTATTATTGAATCCTGCTAAACTGCCCAATGATGCACTGCGCACACCTCCATTGTGCATAAACCAAACACCATTTAAGAAAATACGGCCTTGTAAATATGCATCCCGCCAGCCATTAGATACAGAGCCAAGGTCTAAAGTAAAATTACCATTTGGCGTTAGAGCCTGATTGATGGACAAAGGAGTACTAAGATTACTCAAAGTTTTATTTGCACCCACACCATTACCAACTTGCCGCCATGCAGCACCATCAAAAAAGTAAAAGCCAGGTGTAGCATTGGTTTGAAAAATGAGTAAGCCTGTAGCAGGGCTTGTAATTGCATCTCTTTGAGCTTTTGTCATACGAGGGGCAAGCATGCCTTTTGTGGTGCTCACCATTTCCAAAATAGCTGACGATGCAGGTGTTATGGTGCCAATGCCGGCACTGCCGGAAGTAGGAAAAATATTTTGTGACCAGATAGTGCTATGTGAGGCACCAACTAACAAAATAATTAAGTACAGATGTAGTTTTGATTTGTATAGCATTGATATTAATTTATAGTGCAAAACTGCTGCTCAGTAAAACTTGTTCAAATAACCAAATGTGGGGATATAGCATTTGCTAATTTCATTTCGTAGTTTGTCGATTTATTTTTTATCAATGTTTCTGTAAGGTCACTTGTGTGGGTGTTGACAAGATTAAATATTCATAGTATTGACAAAACATTGCCCGTAGGGCTCACATAAAATTGGTTTTCAAAATGTATCCTTTGCCGTAAGGCATAATTCAATATTTTGCACAGCTATGATGCAAAAAATTTTTGGTTCTGCAGCTTTGTTTTTTTTCTCAATTTCTGCTATGGCACAGCAAAAATCTACTGATGGTGTATGGACTTTTGAGGAAACTGCAAAAGAAATATTACATATCAATTTTCTACCAAAAGATTATATAACAAGTGAAAATATAACCGGTGCTGTACTGACTATAAATATGCATGCTACAGATAAAAAAACGTATATAGTTTCACAAAAGAAAAAGCTAAAACAAATTCGTTTATCTCATTACAAAGTGGACTTGTTTGGAGATAGTTTATGTATTCATCATCTCGCAAAAACTTATAATTTAAAGTATCAGTTATTTGGAGAAGATAACAGGGGCTATCGCATTTATTTAGAAGATGATGAAAAGATATTTGGCGGTGGAGAAAGAGCATTGCCACTCAATAGAAGGGGGTATAAATTCCCTTTGTATAATAATCCTTGGTATGGCTACAGTGAAGGTGCAGATGCCCTCAATTATTCTGTTCCATTTATAACTTCATCAAGAAAGTATGGAATATTTTTTGACAATGCAGCCAAAGGATATATTGATATTGAAACCACAGAAAGCAGGGCAATGGATATTGCATCTTGTAGTGGTGCATTGGATTTATATTTGATACCGGGCAATGATTATCCAGAGGTTTTGGCTTCGTATCATTTCCTTACTGGTACACAACCTTTGCTTCCACGATGGGCTTTGGGAAGTTTTATGAGTCGCTTTGGATATACTTCTGAAACGCAAACCAGGTCTGTATTTCAACAAATGAAGCAGGAGAAAATTCCTTTTGACGCTATCATCTTTGACTTGTTTTGGTTTGGGGATAGTATTAAAAAAACTTTGGGAAATTTAGACTGGGTAAATGCATCAAAATGGCCACAGCCTGCTGCTATGATACATGACTTTAAAAAAGATAGCATCGAAACAATATTGGTAACGGAGCCCTTTGTATTGGAGGGTACAAAAAGCTATGAGGGGTTTAAAAATTTCTTTGCTGTGGATAGTAATCATACTCCCTATAGACTTACTGATTTTTATTTTGGTTATGGTGGTTTGATAGACATGTTTAGACAGGATGCAAAAGACCATTTTTGGTCATTCTATCAAAAGCAAATGGAGCAGGGTGTGGAAGGATGGTGGGGCGATTTGGGTGAACCCGAAAAACATCCAACAGATCTTTATCATAACCTGAAAGATATGGGCCAGCAACGGCTTTTCAATAGCAATGAAGTGCACAATGTGTATGGCCATAACTGGACAAAAATGTTATATGAAAAATATAAAACGTATTACCCGGACAAGAGATTATTTAGCCTGAATAGAAGTGGGTTTGCGGGCACACAACGATATGGTATTGTGCCTTGGAGTGGCGATGTAAGTAGAAGTTGGAGTGGACTAAGGGCACAGCTGCCCATTATGCTAGGTATGAGTATGAGTGGTGTGCCCTATATACATGCAGATGCTGGTGGTTTTGCTGGTGGAGATGGAGATTGGGAACTCTATATTCGTTGGTTACAGTTTGCAGTTTTTACTCCCATATTTAGACCACATGGCACAGCTTTGTATGATGTGGACCCAAATGCTTTTAGCTTTCCCAGTGAGATTGCTTTGGCAGATACTAATGTAAGAGAAAGAGCAAAACAGGCGGCTATGCTTAGGTATCGAATGCTGCCTTATAATTATTCACTGTGCTATAGGCAAACTACTCATGGTGAACCTTTGGTAAGTCCTTTGTACTACTATTACAGTGCAGACACTGCCACATACTCGGCAGGGCAGGAGTATATGTGGGGAAAGGATTTATTAATAGCACCTGTACTGTATAAGGATGCTATAAATGCTAAAATATATTTGCCAAGAGGGGAGTGGTATCGCTGGAATGAGAATGTTGTTTTGGATGGCGGCAGAGAGCTGGAAGAGCAGTTGACTACAAGCAGTATTCCTGTTTTTGTAAAAGCTGGAAGTATTGTTCCCTTGATACCGCAATCAATAAAAATTTCAAATACAAAAGCGTACAATACTGCAGAGGTGGAATGGCATTATTATGCAGGAAATGGAAACGCCCATTTTGAATTATTTGATGATGATGGTGTTGACCCGGCTTCCATTGCCAATAAAAATTTTGAACGAATAACTGTGGAGGTGATAGCAAATGATGAAGGGTATAGTTTTACTTTTGATGTAACAGGAAATGCATTTACTAACCGACCATCGATGCGGATGCATAAAATATACTTACATGGTATTAACAATAACTTGAACTCAATGGATGATGATGTAGCAATTAATCAAGATGCAGGAGGAATATATGTTTTAGTGCAAACCACAAGCGGAAAGGTTAATTTTAAACTGAAAAGAGAATAGATTTTTAAAAACAATATTTTTGACCGCAAATAAGTGCAGATGAACAAACTAAGAGCTGCTATAACAGCTGTAGGTGGTTATGTACCAGAAAAAATACTTTCGAACAAGGATCTGGAAACAATGGTAGATACTACCGATGCTTGGATTAAAGAACGAACAGGCATAGACGAAAGAAGAATACTGGAAGATGGAAAGGGAAGTAGTGATATGGCTGTGCCAGCAATACTTCAAATTTTAGAGAAAAGAAATATTGACCCATTAGACATTGACTGTATAATATGTGCTACCGTTACCCCTGATATGGTATTTCCTGCTACCGCAAATATCATAGCAGATAAAGTGGGTGCCAAGAATAGTTTTAGCTACGATATTGGTGCTGCATGTAGTGGATTTTTATTTGCACTTTCTACTGGTGCCGCATTTATAGAAAGTGCCAGATATAAAAAAGTGATTGTAGTAGGAGTCGATAAAATGAGTGCCATAGTTGATTATACAGACCGTGCCACCTGTATTATTTTCGGTGATGGTTGTGGTGCTGTTTTACTTGAGCCTACAGAAGAAAGCTTTGGCATTATGGATAGCATTCTCAGAACCGATGGAGAAGGCAGACATTATCTAAATATGAAGGCGGGTGGATCCCTAAAACCAGCTACGGTAGAAACTGTTTTGGCAAAAGAACATTATATTTATCAGGAAGGGAAAACGGTATTCAAGTATGCAGTTGTAAATATGGCTGATGTAAGTGCAGAATTGATGGAAAAGAATAATCTTTCATCGGAAGATGTGGCTTGGCTTGTGCCACACCAAGCAAACCTCCGTATAATAGATGCTACACAAAAAAGAATGGGTTTGCCACATGAAAAAGTGATGATCAATATTGAAAAATATGGCAACACTACATCCGGCACATTACCATTATGCTTGTGGGAATGGGAAAAGCAATTGAAGAAAGGAGATAATATCATTCTTTCTGCATTTGGAGGCGGATTTACTTGGGGTGCTATTTGGATAAAATGGGCGTACGACACTGTATAGTTCACGCTTTACTATGGGCTAATTCATGCTCTTTTTTTAATTGATGTACTGTGGAGTAGCTTACCGACCGTTTAAATAATAAAATGAAAAGCAAGTCGTTTTATTGCTGTTAAATATCATTCGTAAGTTGCACAGCACATCCAATTGATTATTTTTGAAAATATTAAGAAACAGATATATGCGTATTTTAAAAGTTGCACTGCTAACATTTTTTTTGAGTGCTGTCATATTTGTTGTATTTGCCTTTAAGGAGTTGCAAAGACCACCAGCCACAAAAGATCAGGTATTACTGACTGCTATTACACAAATTATAGAAGCAAAACATTATAGTCCACATAAGATTGATGATGCATTTTCTGCTAAAGTCTTTCAGGACTATTTGGAGGTATTAAATCCTGATAAAGATATTTTACTACAGGAAGATATTACAGCGTTAGCTGCCTATAAAAATAAATTAGATGATGAAATGAAAGGTGAGCCTATTCAATTTTATAAAAAGGCTGCACAAATTTATTTTATGCGCATGGATGAAGTAATTGCTGACTACAGACAAATTCTCTCCCAGCCATTTGATTATACCGTAAATGAATCCGTAAGCTTTGAGGATGAAAAAGAGCAATACGCTAACTCAGCTGCTGCAAGAAAGGAAAATTGGAGAAAACGATTAAAATATTCTGCATTAGACAGATATGTAGATCTCTTAGAGCAAAAAGAAAAAAATAAAGGTGATACCGCTTTTGATAAGCCTGATGCGCAATTAAAGGATGAGGCCAACAGAAAGTTGATGCAAACTTTAGATAGGAATTACAACAGACAAAAGTTAGTGTTTAATGAGCAGGAACAGTTTAATGCCTATGTGAATGTCATTGTTAATCTAATGGATCCACATACAGAATATTTTCCACCTATTGAGAAAAGGGCTTTTGATGAAGAAATGACCGGTAGATTTTATGGCATTGGTGCACAATTGAAGGATGATGATGGAGCTATCAAAATAGCCAGTTTAATGACAGGAAGCCCGGCATGGAAAAGTGGTGACGTATTAGTAAATGACGAAATAATAAAAGTAGCCCAAGGCAAAAATGAACCAGTAGATGTAAGGGGATATGCAGTAACGGATGCTGTAAAACTTATAAGAGGCGGTAAGGGTACAGAGGTAAGACTTACCATGCGTAGTCCTGATGGTAGTACAAAAATTGTAACCATTATCAGAGATGAAATTGTACAGGATGAGCAATTTGCACGTAGTGCAGTCATCACAAAAAATGGTGTAAAAACCGGCTATATTTATTTGCCCGAATTTTATGCTGACTATGATAGGCCAGATGGCAATAAATGTTCTCAGGATGTAGCAAAGGAAATTGTAAAACTCAAAAAAGAAAATGTAGCTGGCATTATCATGGATCTGCGCAACAATGGTGGAGGTTCCCTAAACGAAGTAGTACAAATGGTTGGTCTTTTTATAAAAAGTGGACCTGTTGTACAAGTGTCTGACAAAGACAGTAAAGCAAACATTTTAAATGATAGGGATGAATCTATTTTATATGATGGTCCACTTACTGTTATGGTCAATGAATTTAGTGCATCAGCCTCAGAAATATTTGCAGCTGCTATACAAGATTATGGCAGAGGAATCATTGTAGGCAGTGCTACTTATGGTAAAGGAACGGTACAAAGACCAATACCTTTAGGTAAGGTTGATTACAATACCGGACAGACAGAATATGGTAGTTTGAAAATTACTTTTGAAAAATTTTATAGAATAAATGGAGGCAGTACACAGTTAAAAGGAGTAACGCCAGATGTGGCCCTGCCAGATGCTTATGATTATCTAAAATTAAGGGAAAAAGACAGGGCGTCTGCCTTACCTTGGGATCAAATTGAAAAAGCAAAATATAGTCCTTTTATTACTACGCCAAATATGCTTGCTATCATTCAAGAATCTAATGCAGCTGTGCAAACAAATCCGAATTTTACTTTGCTCAAGAATAATATCAACTGGCTTCAGGAAAATGGCAATCGTGTATATAACTTGAATATAGACAGTTTTAAGGCAGCGCAAGTGCTTACACGCAGGACGTTACAGCAGAATGACAATCTTACAAACCTTACTACTCCATTAACTATTGTACCTCCGCAAGTAGATTATGAAAAGTATTATAATAATGCAGACAAAACAAAAGGAGATCGCTATTTAGATTGGTTGAAAAGAGTACAAAGAGATGTTTATATAGATCAGGCGGTGGATATTACAGCAAAATTAAAAATGTAATATCAGCATTAGAATTTTTTCTATTTCACTATATGACTTACCTGTTTATCTCATGGATGAACAGGTTTTTTTTATTTGTTTTTTATCGCTAACAATGAATCATCCTACATTTGAATAAATGAAGATATGGCTTTAAATCAGGAAGTGTTTAAAACCAGAAGCATAACTGCTATTGTTTTTGTGGTTATCATGCTTGGTGGTCTATTGATAAATCAGTGGACATTTTTAATACTATTTTCTATCATACATTTTGGGTGCTGGTATGAGTTGCAACAGATATTTAAAAAAATTTATACCCCATATAGTCAGGTGTCTGTAATTCATCAATTTGGTATTCCCTTACTGGGTTGGTCATTTATGCTTTGGTGTGCAGGAGGGCTGTATGCAATTGGGTCCATTCAGGTAAGTGCGTGTGGTTTATGGCTCATAATGATTTTGGTTCCGGCCATACCCATTGCGGAGTTCTTGCTCAATAAAAATTTCAATTTAGTTCCATTAGCTTATTCTTTGGGAGGGTTAGTATATATATCATTATCACTTGGATTAATGATTGATTTAAGGCGCACACTGTTATCATATCCTCAAGTATTGGTATCGATAGATTTCGGTTGGTTAGTGCCGGTTTTGCTTATAGCCTCATTATGGATCAATGATACAATGGCATACATTACAGGATCCTTTTTTGGAAAAACTCCACTATCAAGCATATCACCTAAAAAAACATGGGAAGGTACAATTGGCGGAGCCATATTGGCCATAATAACGGTGAGTCTGCTTGCGGTAAATTTATTTCATGTAGAAGCATTTGCAGCTGCAGGTATTGCTACCATTGCCGCAGTTATGGGTACTTTGGGAGATTTGTTAGAAAGTAAACTAAAAAGAATGGCAAACATAAAAGACAGTGGTACCATCATGCCTGGTCATGGGGGGTTTTTAGATCGCTTCGACAGTTTGCTGGTGGCTACAGTTTTTGTATGGTTATTTGTGAAGCTGCTGGCTGCCTAATCGTTGATTTCAATACTTGACAATAAGCTTCTAATTTCATCATCAACAGCTGACTTTTGTACTGCTGCTTCCACTCTTTCTTTATCTAAGGTCAATAAGATTTTTTCAATAGTTCCCGGAGGGCAGGGCAATCCAGTAAAAGCTATAAGGCGCTCTGTTTCCAAAGGGTCATTCATTATTTTCTCCATTGAAAAAACTTCCATTTGTTTGGCATAAAGTGCCTGGTATTCCTTTTTGTACAACAGAGATTTTTTATAGACAAGAGTATGGAAATATAGCAAACCTTTTTCCTTAGTTATAGCCGCAAAATTTTTGACTTTTGGCCCGAAGGGTAGGCATTTTTTTACCTGTCTTTGCCAGAGCATATAGAAAGAATATATAGTAAATGGCAAGATATCTGAAAATCTGATTTGCTGAAAAAGTTTTCTATTGCTTATGGCGCCATCCAAATCTTTTGTGCCTGTGTAAATGAAATATTTTTTTAATGTAATAGATGGTTTAAAAGAATCATTTTTTAGCGACCTTTTATAATTACTATTTATGCATCGTACAGCATCTCTTTCTATGTACACTATTTTTGCATCAGGAAAAACGGCATGTACAAGCTGAGGTCTTAGGCAATTGATGGGAGATTTTTCTACAATGTTTTTTCCTCTTGCAGCATTTACAATTTTATTTCTAATATGACTAGCTATGCTATTGTTTACTTTATACTCTTCGTCGCTTAGATGTAGATAATTTCCACTCTTCCACAATGCATGCGGTTCTACTTCAATGTGCACATCTGGCATACTACCAAGTATATGTGATACTAATGTGGTGCCACTTCTTGCCATGCCTACTATTAAAATAATTTTTTGGTTCATTTTTTTTATTTTCCTAACATGCTCATAGTACTAAATCCGAGATGCTTTTTTACTAAATACAAAGCCATAAGGTTAGAAATAATTAATGCTGCTGCTGTTGAAATGGCAGACCCTAAAGCACCTAATAATGGTGTTAAAATCAATGCTAAAATTATTGATGCAATGCCACTGACAATACGTGAATTTCGCAATTGCTTTTCATGCCCACACATTGAGAGTAAATAGGCTACTGAACCGGTTGAAACATTTATAAACTGTCCGATTGAAATAATGATCAAGAAATAAATTCCATCTTCAAAATCATTTCCAAATAAACTTAAAATAAATTTTGGAAATATGCATAAGAGTAGAGTAATTGGCAACGCTACTATCGTCATAAGTCTTGTGCTTTTTTTTGCATAACTTTTTAATTCATTCATGTTTCCTGCTTCAGCCATAGTTGCAAATCTTGGTGCGCTTACATTGTTGACTGCTTGCAGGATAAAGGTAATTAGGGAGGCAGTATTTCTGGCTACTGCAAGCTGGGCTATTTGAGCTGGATCATGAACAAAAATACCTGCTACAAATTGCCCACTCCACAGCACTAATTGCTGCATTGCAGCTACAATCCAAAATTCTTTACTGGTATTCCACAGTGTTGATGTATCTGCTACAATTTTCTCACTGATTGTTGGAGTTGATTTCTTCCACCAGTATATACAAATAATAAAATTGAGTACTGTTGCTAAGAAATAATAGAAGCTGCTGGTGTTTGCATTTTCAGGCTTTAGGATTAGGAAAAACAATATTAAAAATATCGGGGTAAGTACCCTTAGTCCACTCACTGAAAATATCACTTTTTTTATTGCTTGCAAAGCCATTCCATAAACATTGTATCCGGCAAAAAATGGCATGGACAAAGACGTCCAAAAAAGAGGCCATTGAAAGGCTGGTTTATGAAATATTTGAGTAGCTATTGGTTGTGATAGACAGCAAATGAATATGGATAAAATAAGTGTTGGTATGTAGGTCCATTCCAATAGAACTTTGAGAATAGCAGCAATCATTGGCCACTCATTTTTGGAGGAGTAAATACTAATATATTTTAAAACACTCAGGTCTGCACCCACTCTCCCTAATGTAGCAATAAGTGTGGAAACAGTAATGCCCAGAAATAGATAGCCTGCACCCTCAGCTCCAAGATAACGTGATACAACTATGGACATGACAAAAGCAGCACCAGCACCGATTGTACGTATAACAAGTGCTACAAGAGAATGGCTTATTAACTCTTTTGTAGAAGTAATTTTTGGATATTGAAATATATTTTTAAAAATACTTAGCTTCATTCGTCTTTTGGTAACATAAGTTTATCTCTATTTTTATTTGTTTTCATCCAACTTACGGTAGATTTTACTCCATATAAAAGCTCGTAAGGGAGTGGCCCACAGATAGACTCTAATTCTTTTGTATCATACACCATATTTGTGATGAGATTATTGAGTCGAAAACTTGTAATCGGAGGATTTTTGAAACCAATTTTATATAAAACATCTCCAAATAGAGCGGCAGTTTTAAGGAGCCACATGGGGTAAGTTTTAATGGGCTTACTATTCAGTTCAATCCTGATCATTTCTGACCATTCTTTTAAATTCAAGGCAGGGTAATCACAAAGATAAAAAGACTTTTTTTGTATTTTGTCAACAGGGGCAAATAACAATTTTGACAATTGATATACTGTGTTTTCTACATAGCCAAAAGATTTCAACGGATTGTATTTTCCAGGATGGAAATAAAAGTTTTTGAGAATTGTTCTGAAAAAGGTGATATAGGGCGTATCAAACCAAGGGCCCCAGATGGATGTAGGCCGCACAATGCACCATTCGCAATGTAAATCTGATTCCTTCACCAATTTTTCACCAAGTACTTTACTTGCACCATATAGATTGGGTGGGCAATAGTCTTCGAAATTCTCGGGTATGTAATCAATCCTGCATACCATTCGGCTGCTCACAAAAATAACCCGTTTTACGGATGTGCATTCTTTGAGTATTTCAATGGTATTTGACACTCCTCCAATGTTTGTACGATATCCTTTCTCAAGATCATTTTCTTCCAATAAATCGGTGCGTGCGGCTAAGTGAAGAAAGTAATCAGGGGCAAAGCTTAAAACTGCTTGCTTATATGCCTCAATATTATTTATATTTCCTTTTTTCCAGAAGGTATTATGATTTTCATTTTGCGGTGTACGCATGTCAAAATTAAATACTTCATGTCCTGCTTTTAAAAAAAACTCGATGGCATTTGTACCGATGAAGCCACTACCACCCGTTATAAAAACTTTTGCCATATCTTATGATTTCCATTGGTTTAAATTCTTTCCAGTTAGTGCTTCTAACGCTGTAATATCTTCCTTGAAATAGTCGCATAATTTCAGTCTGGTTTCTGTACGCATTACCTGTTTTTCTTTGGGTGAAACCAAATTTTTTGCTTTAATTTTTTTAGCAAAATTGAGTATTCCAGATTTATTCAATAATAAAAGTAAAGAGGTTAATTTATTTTTATGTATCCACATTTTTACATTGCCAATAATGTTGATGATGGTCTTATTTTTTGGTTGTAAGCTCTTATTAACCTCTAATTCTATTTGTTCTGGTATAAACTGCTTTACCCCAAGAAAGAGGCAAATATCTTCAAGAATTTTCAAATTATTGTTTTTTAAATCATCAAAGAAAAAGAGCTTGATATTGGAAGCTGGAAATAGCTGATAATAAGGCTTTAGGTTTTTACAATACAGACTTGTGTTTAAATATTTTTTTGGGTTTTGTTGAATGGCATCTTCAAAACTTTTATACCTTGAAACACCATTTTGTACGCTGTACAAATACTCTGAAAAAGATCTTTCTGCCGGATGCCTCAATAGGGCAAATATTTTTATGTCTTTATTATATTCATAAATATCTTTTGCTGCATTTTCATTGGATAAATAGGATGGTGTAATTTCCCCACATAGCTGGCCGGTCTTTCTGTTGCTGAAAAACGAATGATACCAATCAAGCCCTTTTTTATATTCTGAATTTGATGTTTTATAATCTTGCGGTAGCAACTCATTGAAATAGTTGAGTTCCTTTCTTACTTCGGGGTAATATATATCCGGATGTTGCATAAGCATTTCTGCCAGCCATGTAGTACCGCTTTTACCAGCACCAATTCCAATAAAATCTAATTTAAAATCTTTTTCTTCCATGCTTACTCAAATAATGCTAATAGTTTTTTTTCATAAGCGGCTCTGCTAAATTTTTGCTCAAAACTATGATGCGCATGCTCACTCATTTGTAACCAAATATCAGGTGACATACTTGATTCAATAGCAGCCACAATAGCCTCTGGTTGTTTTTTGGAAACAAGTTTACCATTATAACCATCCATTATCATCTCTGGTATAGATGCATGATTTGTGGCAATAACCGGAATGCCGGCATTCAATGCTTCCAGAATACTCACAGGCTGAGCTTCATGTGAGTAATATGTGGGCAAAACAAAAAAATCTGCAGTACTATAAAATAATTTTATCTTTTGTCTATCATTTATTTTACCATGTATTTGTACAATATCTGATAGGCCATTTTCCAATACAAATTTTTTGAACTCCAATAGCTGCTCATCAGAAAGCCATTCGCCTACAAAGTTTGCTACCTGAATAAAACCTTTCTTATGTAAGGCTAATACTGCAAGAGCTACATCCATATATCCTTTAGACGGAGTCATATTACTGAGGTAGAGTATGTGTAGTTTATTATTGTTTTTATTATAAAGCAAACGCTTATTTTGTAGCTCTATTGCTGAAAAAATTAATGCAGTATCAATACTATTATACAAAATCTGTTTTTTATTTTCTGTTATGCCAGTAACCTTTTCTTTCAAACCCTTACTAGTAAACACAAAATAAGACGCATGCTCAATAAATTTATTCGTAAAATGAGAATGCCATTTTTTTTGGAAAACATTAGCAATATGGCCATTTTGTATAAATGCAATTTTTGTTGTTACTTTTGTAGAAACCAACGAAAAAATAATTGAATCCCTGATATGTCCAAATACAGAGCCGGGTGTTACCATGTAAAAGCCATGAATTTTCTCTTTTCGAATGAGTTGTTGTATGCTTAGCATGGCTTTACAATAAAGAAATAAAGTGCTTATTTGATTTTTTACTTTTAATAGATTGAATCTATCAGGATTTAAAAACCCAGTAGAAACATTAAACGAAATGATATCATATTTCTGCGCTAAAATTTCTTTATTCATTTGATTGAGTATGCGCTCCCCACTGCTAAATGGTGGTGGAAATAGTGCTAACATTATAATTCTATTTCTGGGTTGTATAGATTCCTCTTTTATTTCCAAAGCGTCTTTAATTTTTGAAGTGTTAATGGCTGATATTCGGCCAACAAACTATACAGTTCTTGTAAAGAATCTTCATATATCTTGTTTAACTCATTCACAATTTCATCAGCTACACTATCCTCCATTTTGACTATTTTTTTACTAAAAAAAAGCTGATTACTTTTATCTACAAGTTTGCCGACAATGGTGGAGTTGGGGAATTTTCTTTGTAACAATATAAGCGGTGAAAAACCTGTATTTTTTTTGGGCTTAGTAGATACATTGGTGGGAACAAATGTGTCATCTAATGCTAAAAATTTAAAAATATCAGCAATGGCTTGTCTTGGATTTTGCTGTACTTCATCAAAAAATTGAATATAGATTTGATGGGCAGGAAATGTTTCAAACCAATATTTTAGTCTCTCTGCATAAAAGCCTCGTTCAATAATGTTTGTATAAGCTGTTGAATATTCAGTATTTTCTTTTTGATAATAATGGTCTAATGCTTTTTTAAGCCCCTCATTGAGGTTAATATTAGGAATGGTTGCTTTACGCACATACCACTGATAAGCAGAGATTGCTCTTTGTTCGGGTCTTCTAAGTGAAACTATAATTCTTAAATCAGCATTGTGTGTACATAGCAATGATACTACTGATCTGTCTTCAATATACTCCACAGAAACGCAACCCTTTGGCTCAGATTTATTTTGATTAAAAAGCTTGAAATAATCCTCAGAACCATTTTGCTGCATCCATTTGCTGCCGAAGTAGATGTCTTCATTTTTTGAATTTCTTATGTTGATACCGGGATGTTCTTTTAAGCAATCATATATCCAGGTGGTAGCACATTTCTGAGCACCTATAACCACAAAAGAAAGCTTATTTTTATTATCCATAACTATAAACCATTACAATATCATTTACTCTATTATTTCATTTTCTTTTTTGAAAATTGCAGGATAAATTATAGTTGAATTACTAAACTTACAATTTATAATTTTATTATTTTTTCCTCCGTATAAACCGGCATTTGATTTTGCATTCCCTCCATTCATGATACAATTTTCAAGTGTGTTGTAAGATGGCCATTGTACATTTTTTGCACTTTTGTCAGATTGATTTTTTTCTACTATATCAGGTGGGTCGCCAATAATGAATAATTGTTGCAAATTGATATTACCATTAAATACCACATTTTGAATCTTATTATTGTAAGCAGCAAATTCTGGCTTGCTTACATTGTAATCATTATAAAATTTAATAAATGCCTTTGTGTGGTTTGGTGCTAATATAATACCGTTTTTTATTGTTGCATTTCTTGCCTGTATAGTTATAAGTGATTGATTGCAATTACTACTTTTTAAATCAATATAAAAACTATCTATGATAATATCTTTGTTGTATTCTCCTGTAGAAATAATACCTACACTTGTATTTGTTTTGTCGGGTGATTTAAACTCTGCATGTATGTTTTGGATGAGTAAATGATTTGTGCCAGACTTTATTTCAATACACCGTTTATAATAGGTCCCGTTAATATTTTTGATTTTAGAATGATCCAAAGTATTTAATCCAATAAAATGTGTTGTATTAATAAGATTAATATTTTCTATTAGGCAATGATATCCCCATGTATGATTGGTAAGATTGCCGGCATCAATTGAAAGATTACGAATAGTAACATTTTCTACCGCAGCAAAACGAATTTCCATGAACCTGTCAATACCGCCATTTGCTCCAATTTGGGCAATATCTATTGCCTCTTCCACAGGGTATTCAAAGAATAATCTATCTCCTTTAATATCCGTTATTTTACAAGTAACTGACTGTTCCATTAGCCATGCATATTCCATCTGGAAATTTTTTTTCTTAGAGGTAAGCCAAATAAATTGACCCACTTTAAAACTGTCCTTATATTTTTCAAAATTTGAAATGGCTACACTTCTGTCACCAACATTTACCTTATCTATAACATCATAAAATGTATATGCCCCCGGTATTTCACCATTTGGATTAAATGCAACAGGATGATGATCTCCAATAAAAAAAGCAAAATGATGTGCATATTTTTTTCTGCTACAATCATTATAAATCTTTCCTTTTCCCATTCCATCAATTGTAACATTACTTTTGGTTTCAATGGGAAAATTTATAACATATTGATTTTCGCAAATAATGGTGCCGCCTCCATTTGTAGATGCTGCATCGACAGCTTTTTGAAATGCTGCACCATCAATAGATATATTTAAATCTTTTGTATTCGGATAGATAGATTGTGCAGCTTTTAGCGAAGAAAATTTTTCAGAAAGCGGGTGAAAAATGTTATCACCAATAGCTCCAAACATTTCTGGTGTATATGTGCCATGGAAACTTTCTAAAGCTGGCTGCTTTGCTTTGCAGCATATATTCATGCAAATAATAAATTGAAAAAGTAAAATAGTATGGCTTCGTTGATTATTCATGAAAAACTTCTGTTGCTTTGCTTTTGGTAATTGCTACAATTATATATATAGGAATAACCATTGATAATAAATTCACTATCATTCGACTTAAATCACCACCAATCAAATTGATAGAAAATGGTAAAAATGCCAGCAAGTAAATAACCATCCCAAATATGCTGTTTGATCTTATCTTTTTAAAAAACTCATAAAATAAATGGAGGAAATATCCGAAAATAAACATGCCTACTATAACTCCGAAATAGCTAAAATTTAAATATAATTCACCAATAAAACCAGGCGGTACACCGCCACCAGCAGTAGTTTCATCTCTTTTCTGGTATATATAATCTGCAATGGGTCTGCCAATACTTATTTCAGGTTTACTTGTCCAAAGGGTTCTTGGTATGGGTGCCACCACCCAAAGTAATAAAGTTTTCCCTAATTGGTATGGCATTCTTCTGGGAGTTTCATCCACTATCTGAGATGTTTTATCAATACCTAAGAAATTTAAACTTCCCACCATGACAATCAAGGGATTGTCCTCGTCTGTTGGCCGATTAATAACATTATTACTTTTATAACGGAAAAAGGTCATAACCATCAATAATAATATAGCCAGTGAAACTGCACTTATCATTTTTCCCCAACCTATGCCACCTTTTACAAAATATATAATAAGACCAGTATTTATAAATACATACATAGCACTTGTTCGTGAGCTCTGTATGAATGGATACAAAATGTTTAAAAATCCAAGAAATACCACAAATAAACCTAAGGTTGAAACTATTTTTTTTCTTTGTAAAAGCATGTACATGACAAGCATGTAGTATATCGGCAAAATCAAATTCATCACTAAATTTTCATAACCCATGGCAGCATATACACCATCATCTACCTTCAAAAATCTTTTTTTGGAAATACTTTCTACTGAAGAAAAATCAACACCTAATTTATTAAATGTATATAGCGCAGATAAAATACTAAGTATAGTTATTACTAGTGCCATGGACTTGAATTTCTTTATGTTTATACCTGCACTGAATATCTGTGTACTCGCTAATTTTTTAAAGGGTCTTGCTTTTATCATATATCCAAATACAAAAAATGCCAATCCCAAATAAATGCATGCCAAACCTTTCAATAGTACTATTGGCTCTTTACCCAAAAGCATTAAATGTTTATTTGTGCTCTGTAATGGAGAAAGTATAAAAAATGATCGCAATACTGTCCCAATCAATAATGATATCAATATCATAAAAATTGGATGTGTTGGGTCAAATTTTTCTGATTTATTTGTAATAGGTAAGAGTAATAGATTTATAGTAGGAATGGTCATAAAAGCAATAATCCATTCAGGTGATTGCGTGATATAAACATATACACTCCCTAAAAAAGTTATAGTTAACAGCACCAAATGTGTTACTAGCAATAAATGATATAGTTTGGTCTTGTTCATTTATTTTTTCTGCCTTCAACATTTGTTTTTTCTAATGTCGGCATCCTCCAAATTTTTAAATCTGTATGTAATAAGTTTTCGACGTAACAAATATCATCTTCATAATCTTTGCATAGCTGATGAAAAACATCTGAGGATATAGAAGGATATTTATGGGGCTTCTGATTGGCATGTATGAATTTTATTCCTTTTTCTTTTATTTTTTTTGACAAACTTGTCGGCATGAATTTTTCGTATTCCAATAAACGCAATTTCTGTAGCATCAAAGCCAGTATTCGACTTTTAGGAGCAGCCATTTCATTTTTTCGTTCTTTGACATTAATGGGAAGAACCGAAATTTCCAGAAAATTAAGCAATTGATTAAAATGTACTTCTGGATCTAATTTAAATGCCTCTTGTATGATGATATGGATTTGATCCCTTCTAAAATATTGGAGATATCGCTCAATATGTTTTTTGTAATGACTTATGTTTTTATAATACTGATACCGTGGATGACCACTCTGTAACATTACTTCAAAATCGGGAAAATCAAAACCCAATTTATGCTCTTGCCAATAATGAGAATAAACTCTATTCACCGGGTTTCGGAGCATTAAAATTAATTTTATATTGGGACAGTATTCTTGTATACGAGAAGCCGCATCAGCATTGGCCAAATACACAGTACTTGCTTCTCCTTTTAATTGGTTTTCTGCTGCCTCATTAAAGAGTGAATTATACCACTCCCAGCCTTTTTCAAAATTTCCACTTAATCTGGGTCCACTTCCTGTAATTTTCTTTTCCATACTGCCCGGCAAAGCAGTAAAAAAACGAGGCTCCTTATGTTTGGTAATAAAAACACAAGGATGCTGACTTAAGAAATATGCCAAAGCAGTAGTGCCACATTTGGGAGCTCCAATGATTAAAAAATTTGGTATTTTTTTTTGGTTCATATTTCAGTTTTCCTTTTGCAGAATATTTGAAAATGAAGTTTTAAACTTATTTTTTTAGAAATTTACTTATTATTGATTTTTCTTTTTTTGGATTATTTATTGAACTACCATAGCTGTACCCGTAGCCATATCTTGTGCCGTAGCCATATCTATAAGTTCCGCCTTCCTTTACATCATTCACCAAAATGTAAGTAGAAGGCAATCGCTTTTCTTCAAGTGATTCATTTAGCACATCCATACTTAATTTCATGCTCACATTTTGCCTGATTACAAAAAGACAAACGTCCGAGTATGTGCTCAATATTTGTGCATCAGCCACGGCACCTATGGGTGCTGTATCTAAAATAATAATGTCAAACATTTTTTTGAGTGCATCAAAACCTTCCCTCACTTTATCATTCATCAATAATTCTGCAGGATTTGGAGGTATTGGGCCAGAGTTAAACACATATAGATTTTGGGTATCAGCTACTTGCTTTATATAGTTATGGGGTGGCTCATTGGAAATGGCGAAATTGCTAAAACCAACTTCGTTTGACATATTAAGCATCTTTGAAATTTTTGGCTTTCGCAAATCAAGTTCCATTAGCAATACTTTCTTTCCGGAGTATGCATATAACTGTGCCAGGTTTGCAGCAATAAATGATTTACCTTCACCAGTTGTAGTGGATGTGAGTAAGATGCTATGGCAGGAACTCTCTTTTTTTAGAAAATTTAATTTTGTGCGCAGCACTCTAAACTGTTCTGCCAATGCAAATCTGCTATCTGCTTCAATATTTAATAATCCTTCCTTCTCACTGTGTCCTATTTCACCAATGATGGAAACCTTTGTTTTATTTGTTATATCATCCCTGCTCTTGATTTTGTTATTGAGTAATTCTCTAGTGATGAGAATTATAGTTGGTATAATTAATCCTAGCATCAAGCAGGATGTAATTGTGAGCAATGTATTTGGGAAATAAGGTAAAAATGAACTTTTTGGCCTTTCTACTATTATAGCATTGGAAATATTTGCAGCTTTTGAAATGGATGTTTCCTCTCTTTTCTGTAGTAGATATAAATATAAAGCTTGCTTAATTTCCTTTTCTCTAGAGTAGTCAAAAAATTCACGTTCTTGTTTTGGAACATTATATACTAAATTGTCAATTGCTTTATTTTCTGCTATCAACCTATCTCTGCCTATGCTTAATGCTTTTTGCTGGTTCACTAAGCTTCTTTGAATATCTGATCTTAATGTTTTCATTTGCCCATTGATATTTTCAATAAGCGGATTATTTTCCTTAAGAGAAACCAGTAATTTACTTTTTTGTGTTTGCAATTGATTATACTGTTCTATCAGTAGTAAAAAAGCTGGATCATTACTGATAAGAGATGGTACGGGTCTTGAATAATTCTTTTCATTTTGAACATATTCAAGCATTGTCCCAACTACACTCAGCTGTACTTCTGTTTCATTTAGTTTAGTATAATATCCAGTGCTACTATTTACTATAGCCTTATTCTGCTCTGTAAAATCAGTTATTCTATTAGATTGCTTAAATTGCTGTATGTCATTTTCAATTGTACCTAAATCTCCAGATACAAGACCCAATCTTTCATTGATAAATGATATTGTACTATCGCTCATCTGATTTTTTTCATTCAGATTTCTTAAAGTATATGCTTCAATTAAATTTTGTAGTAGTTCCTCACCCTTTCGCGGTACATTGGTGTTATAAGAAAGATCAATAACAGTTGTTTCCTCATCCTTTAATTCAACAAATAGAGCTGCTCGAATATTTTCAATTGTTACATCTAGGCTATTTAATATTAGTTTATAAGTATCATAATAGAACGCATTACCACTTCGTGAAATGGACAACTTACCAAAATTTAATTGCACAGTGTCATCAAAATTGGTAGTAAATGCTGAGTCGTTAATCTTGCACTTGATTATATTTGAATTAGTTTTATGTTCAAATTCGAGGATTATTTCAATTGTTGGGAGAGAATCGTTTTTGGGTTGGAACCATACATTAAAAGGGGTCTTCCTATACATTTCCACATCTCTTATACGACCCTTATTGATATAATCTTTTGTTAAGTCCATTTTCTTAACAACATCTTCTAATAAATCTCTTGATTTAAGAATAAGCACCTCATTATAAATGTTGTTCTGTACATCCAATAGACCACCAAAATCTGGTATTGAACTGCTCAGTAATGAACTAGACCCTGAAGAATTTTCAGGATCTTTAATCAATACTTTTGATTGTACTTTATACATTGGGGTGGAATACCTTAGAAACATTACACCAAGAAAGCTAAATAGTATAATTGACAGGAGATAATATTTCCAGTGATAGGAAAATTTTGTTAGTATTTTCCTAACATCAAAGCCTTCTTCCTGTGTTTCAAACGAAGGTAAATTGACCTTATTGCTCATGATTTTTTTCAGTTATGCAAAAAAATAGCTCATTTTTTGCGGGTTGCAATGTACTTCAAAAACTTCTAAATGCTCATTAATGTTGATATCTCAAGTAATAGTAACTATGCTTATGCCAGCATAATATTTTATAATCATGGCTTGCCCGCTTATTTCCAAAATGCACCAATGCGCTGTTTTACATTCTCTCTTATACTTAAATAATAAAGGTTGTAATCTCCTGCATGATAGTTTTTTGTATTGTAGAAAATGTTTCCAAAAAAATGAGGTTTGCCTGTCCATAATACATTGCCATGTATGATGGCCTCTGCTGTATGAGGCATTACTTTATCAAACTTCCACAGTATGGCACCTTTGTTATCTTTAAAACTTGCTACACTATCCACATCATTCCACGTAAGTGGATTTGTAACTATTGCTTTAAAATTTTCCTTAGTTACATATTCAGGTTCATAGTCCTTTTTAAATGTTCTCCAGCTGCAAACACAACCTGTTTGGGTGGGAGATTTGCATGGAACTATTTGAGAGAATGCATTTTCTTTTACAGGAATACCAACCAAATATGCTGCTACCATTCTTTTTAATAACTCTGTTGTATCCACAAATTCCTGTACCAAGTGAATGGCATGTGTGGTACCCTGGCTATGACTGGCTATAATAAATGGACGTCCTTGATTATAATTTTGTATATAGTATTGAAATGCAGCTTTTACATCTGCATAGGCTGTTTCAAAAGCTTTTTGTGCATTGGGTGTATCACCTGTAGCCGGGTAATATGCGGATATATGTGCCTGTCTGTAGCGAGGTGCAAATACCCTTCCTCCTCCATTAAAAACGGATGCTTGATAGAGGATGCTTCCTTTATCAGTTGCTTCATTTACATCTGTAGCAGATACAGGTGCATTCCAACCATAAGGCATTTCCTGATCCAAATAACTGGTGGGGTGAACAAAGAAAATATCCACGGTTGAGTCTGCTGTAAATGCTATTCTTAAAGGCTGAGGTACACTGTCTGATAAATCTTTTTTCCAAGGATGCGCAGCCCAATTGTTCAAATTGCTATAATCTGTATTTTTTTGTGGTGAACTTATTTGTGCATTTACCAGTAGGGAGTTGAGCAAAAAGCAAATGCAGATTATTTTTTTCATTTGGCAAAGATTATTTTCAAGGCCAAAAGCACGCCTCCAAATTTGTTAAAATCTAAACTTTATATAAAGTTGTGAACATTCAGATTTATTGTTTTACAAATCGAAATGCAGCTTATCCGGTCTTGCGATTGAAACTACAAAACAAAAAATTTTGAACGGTATTTAATGGTGTGATATGGTCTTCGGTGATGCAGCGAATTTTTTCAAAGTCATCATCAAGTACTTTCCTTAATGATTGTTCCGAATACTGGATGATGTTAAGTCCACTACATATAGTGGGTCCATTTGTTGAAAAACTGCCAATGGTCAAAAAACTATTTACAGATTGCTTTGCTACATTCATATAATCCTGAATCTGCGCTTTTGTTTGGAGAAAATGGAAAGCAATGGAAGAACTGCACAAACAAATTATGCTATTCAAGAATTGGCTCAGAGGAACACATCACAAATGCTCGAAACTATTATTACCAAAATATTTGAATGCACATAAGTTCAGGTTCAATAATCGAAACAGAAGGCTCACAATTTTTAATTTATTATTTAATACATTATCAACCACAACCTTATGCCCAGCTAAAATGCATTTGCGAATGACATACATAATTCTATAAATATTTCTATCTGATACGGTGAATAGATAGACTTGCTATAGATGCGGATATTTTTGAAAAAGATGAATACCCTTTATTACTAATTTATCGTATTGCCTTTTTTTTATCAATTTGATGATATTCTTTGGGGTCTTACTTATAAAGCTATCAACGATGCTTAAAGAAGATAGATGGCCTTACACAGTTTGGCAGGTGGAATTTTTATTGTTACAGTATAATACCGCCAATTACTCACTGCGCTTCACGATCAAAAACCAATCTGCTTCCAAAGGCAGGTATCCATAGTCGTAAATAAAACAGTATATATTGCCTTTTTTGTTGGTATAGGTATGTGTAATGTATTTAAACTGAAATCCTGCATGTAGCAGTTTTTCTCTATGCACTTTAGTCATTTCTTCCCCTTCGGGCAATGTATTTTCTAATATTCTTCTGTTTTTTGCCAATGCATTATTTATATTTCTGATGAGCTTACTGCCGCCTGATTTTAGGCTATTATTAAAATTATTTCTACAGTAATCATCACAAAATTTCTTGTCGCTGCGCCCCTTGAGTGGCTTGTTGCAACTCAGGCAATTTTTTGAATCTACAGGCTGTAACATAAGCCGGACATTGTTTGAGGTGGTGAAAGTAAATCATTTTTTCCATTTGTAAGCGTTTACAAACGGCTACAAACGAATACTTACGGAAGTAAACGTATAATCTCCGACTAAGGGCAAAACCGAGGTACACCTTTGCATTGTGTTTGGCAATAGGGATATCCCAAACATTGAAATAAAAAATTTTAAAACCGCTTTGCCGCAAGGCAGGCACAAATCAAAAAAAGATGTACGCACTCAAAAACAAAGTTCAGTTAATTGGTAATCTGGGCATGAATCCTGAAATTAAAGAGATGACAGGTGGTAAAAAAATGGCAAGGTTTAGTATGGCTACAAATGAATCTTATAGAGATGCAAATGGCCAAAAACAAACCGAAACACAATGGCATAATTTAGTAGCCTGGGGCAAAGTGGCAGACCTAGCAGAAAAATTTCTCAGCAAGGGAAATGAAATAGTTATAGAAGGAAAACTTGTAAATCGAAATTATACCGATAAGGAAGGCATAAAAAGGTATGCCACAGAAATACTTGTAAATGAAATAGTACTACTGGGCAGAAAAGATGCCAGTGCGTAAGCTAAGGTTCGGTACAAGATGTTCTATGTATAATACAATGAATCCCTGGTGTAGCAACCGGGGATTTTTATTACATCATAGACTTAACTGGTTGTAATAACTATACAATAGATAAAAAACTGTGGAAGTATATGCAACAAATCTTTTCTACAACATTTCAATGCCAATACCCGCTTTATCATTGAGGGTTACTTTACCATCTACCACCAGCATCCCTTTATACACATCGTTCTTAATTAAAAAATTTCCGTCTAAATCCGCCCAGTCTGCCAGAGGTGCCAGTTGACTCATTGCACTTACTGCACAGCTGGTTTCTGTCATACAACCCAGCATCAGTTTCATGTCTAATGCACGTGCCACTTGTATCATTTTTGCAGCTTCATATAAGCCTGTACATTTCATGAGCTTGATATTGATACCACTAAATACTTTCCATGCTTTCTTTACATCAGCCAACCGCTGTACACTTTCATCCCCCATAGTAGGTATTGGGCTTTGCTCGGTAACCCAAGCCATATCATCCAAAGCAGCAATAGGCATGGGCTGCTCACAAAACACTACTCCTTTTTCATGCATCCAATGCATCATGTCCAAAGCATAATTTTTATCTGCCCATCCTTGATTTACATCTACACATAGCGGCACATTTGTAATATCTCTTACCGCATTTATCATGGCCTTGTCATTGTCCTTACTGAGTTTTACTTTCAATATTTTAAACCCCGCTGCTTCTTTTGTTTTGGTGCGTACCATTTCTGGTGTATCTAAACCAATGGTGAATGAAGTATTTGGCGTTTTTTCTGCACTCAATCCCCAAATTTTGTACCAGGGCTGTTGTAGCATTTTCCCCAATAAATCGTGGAGAGCAATATCAATAGAAGCTTTAGCAGCTTTGTTTCCCGGAGCAAGTTCATCTATATATGCTAGAATTTCTTCTATTCTAAATGGGTCTTTAAACTGAGTAATATCAACCATAGAAAGAAATGCAAAAACAGATTCATGGCTTTCCCCCAAATAGGGTGGCATACTTGCTTCTCCATATCCTATTACTCCTTCGTAACCAATTTCAGTAAGCACAACTGGTGTTGTGGTTCTTGTACTATTATTTACGCCAAATGCATGCTTGAGTTCTAATGTATATGCTCTGTATCTTAGCGTAAGCGTACTGCCGCTAAAGTTTTTCTTTTTATTGCTTGCTATCGCAAAATGAGGAATCAAAGGCAAAGTGAGTATTGCTGAACCTTTTTGTAAAAAATTTCTTCTGGTATTATACATAAAACAGATTATACAATTTAAAACCAGTTGCAATATAATTGGTTGAAATGAATTCCATCACAAAGCCCCTCCTACTTATTCATTGCGCAAGCAAATTAATTGTTTGAACAGAGCACTTGAAGATCTTGCTTTTGCAAGAATAAATTTTAGGTTTCAAAATTTGACAATAAGAATTGTTGAACCCTGTTACGCTCAACAGAATTTACGATGCACCAAGCTAAACCTTATTTTTGCCCCATGTCATCCAAGCCTGTACTACACACTTTACTATCTCCAAGATTATTAGATTTATATGCTGTAGAAAAGAGCATCGTTGTTATTATTGATGTATTTCGTGCCACAAGTACTATTGCTACTGCATTGTACAATGGTGCTGCTAAAATTGTTCCTGTAGCACAGGTAGATGAATGCATACAATTAGGTAAAACATTGCATGCCATAACCGCAGGTGAAAGAGATGGAAAAGTAATTGAAGGTTTGGAGCATGGCAATAGCCCTGCGGAATATCCTCGTAGCTTTATAGAAGGAAAAACATTGGTATTGACAACTACAAATGGAACCAAACTTTTGCACATGGCTTTACAAAAGGGAGCAGCAGAAGTATTAACAGGGTCCTTTCCAAATTTAGACAGGGTTGCAGATTATTTGCTGTCGCAAAATAAGAATGTTATTCTTGGATGTAGTGCATGGAAGGATAGATTTAATTTAGAAGATACACTTTTTGCAGGTGCTGTAATACAAAAAGTGAAAGATGCATTTACCATACATTGTGATAGCAGCATCATGGCTGCAGATATGTATGATTTGCATCAAAGTGATTTGCATAATTTTATCAGACGCACTACACACTGGCATAGACTGGCATCCTATGGTTTAGAAAAAGATTTAGAGTATTGTGTTACGGCTAATGTGGCACCATCACTACCCATATATACCAATGGTGCTTTGGTTTCAGTTGAATAAAAAATTCAAAAAAAGCACACCACACTATAATACTTAAAAAATGTGCAGGTAGAAATTGGAAGACAAACTGGATTGATTTTGAAAGTCCTACTTATAGCTGACCTTGATATTTTGGATCATAATCCACCATCCATTCAATACCAAATTTATCTCTAAACATACCAAAATAAGAGCCCCAAGGGCTATCCGCAATGGGCATTTCTATTGAGCCACCTGCTGAAAGTTCGTGGAATAAATGATCAGCTTCTGCTTTGCTTTCAGCACTAATAGATATTTTAAATCTGTTTTCATTTTCATTTACCTGCCCCATAAAGGATGGTACATCACTACCCATTAACACATTTTGCTTACCTATAGGCAAAGCCACATGCATTACTTTATTTTCTTCCTCAGCGGAGATAGGATGCTCTGCATTTGGCATGTCCTTAAATCTGGCCAACATGGCAAAAGAGCCACCAAATACTGATTTATAAAATTCAAATGCTTCTTCTGCATTACCATTATAGTGCAGATAGGGATTAATAAGTGCCATAAATGTTTGATTTTTATTGATGAATAAGCTCTACAGCCAATAAAAATATTTAATTTATTGTTCTCCGAGTATTCTTTTTTATGAGATAAGCTTTAATACATCTATCGGCATGCGGAATATTATTCAATGATGGCTGATTAAACATGATCATCATAACTTAGATGTTGAAGTTTAAATGAATTACAAAGCAGAGACTGCATATAACAGCATATAAGAACAATTCAAATAGTTTACTTTTTTTAGCTAAAAATTAAGCTCAAACACTTACCCATACTGCCTTTCAACAATATCATAATAAAATCAAATACAAAATCTGAGTTTAAAATGGAGGCATTATCAGTAAAAAATTAGCCTTATAAATTAGCTATTTATTCTTGAGCGTAAAAGAATAAAATATCCTGTTAGAAACCTACTATAAATACGAATCCCCCATAGAAATGGGGGATTTCTTAACCCTTAAAACAACCAACATGAAAAAAATCTTAATATCGTTATTACAACTATAATATTTGCTATGTTCGCAAAGATTAAAAATATATTTAAAAAAACAAATATTTTTTTTATACAGCATATTCTATAACCTGATGCATAGTTTTTACATATTCAAAGTGCATTCCTTTTATAAATTCGGGCTCTATTTCTAAGATATCTTTTTCATTTTGCCAGCAGAGCATAATCTCTTTAAGACCGGCACGTTTTGCTGCAAGAATCTTTTCTTTGATACCACCCACAGGCAGCACCTGACCTCTCAGGGTGATTTCACCCGTCATTGCCAACCATGGCTTAACTTTTTTCCCGGTAAACGCTGAAACTAATGAAGTGAGTATGGTAATACCCGCACTCGGCCCATCCTTTGGCACCGCACCTTCCGGCACATGTATATGTACGTTTTTCTTCTGCAGCAGCTCAGTATCTATACCATATTTTTTTGCATGCGCATGCAGATAACTCAAAGCAGTAATAGCACTTTCCTTCATTACATTGCCCAGATTGCCGGTAAGTTTCAACTCACCTTTTCCATCGCTAAGACTGGTTTCTAAAAACAAAATATCACCACCCACATAAGTCCAGGCCAAGCCCACTGCCACACCTGGCATAATGGCTGTTTTATAAATATCATTAGTGTAGCGGGCCCTGCCTAAAACTCTTTCTAAAGCAGGTACGCTCAGCGTGGATGCAATCTTGTTTTTCATGGCATATTCTTTTGCCTGATTGCGCATGATGGATGCCAACTGTCTATCCAATTCCCTTACACCGCTTTCTCTGGTATAGCTTTCAATTAATTTTTCCAGTACCCTATCGCTCAGGGTGAACTTGGTGTTACCCAATCCATGCGCTTCTTTTTGCTTGGGTACTAAATGCCTTTTGGCAATTTCTATTTTTTCTTCAATAGCATATCCGCTCAAATCAATAATCTCTAACCTATCTCTTAATGCCGGTTGTATATTTTGAATATTGTTTGCCGTGGCAATAAATAATACTTTACTCAAATCATATTCTAGTTCTAAATAATTATCATAGAATGTATGATTTTGCTCCGGGTCTAATACTTCGAGCAGCGCAGAGGATGGATCTCCACGAAAATCATTTCCAATCTTATCAATTTCATCTAAAATCATGACAGGATTTGAAGATTTTACCTTTCTGATATTTTGAATGATACGCCCAGGCATAGCGCCAATATATGTTTTACGATGGCCCCTTATTTCGCTCTCATCCCGCAGGCCACCCAAACTAATACGTACATATTTTCTACCAACAGCATGTGCAATACTTCTGCCAAGGGAAGTCTTGCCAATGCCGGGAGCACCCGTAAAACAAAGGATAGGGCTCTTCATATCTCCCTTTAGTTTTAATACGGCCAGATACTCCAATATTCTTTCCTTTATTTTTTTCATGCCATAATGATCGGCATCTAAAATTTTCTTACTGTTTGTGAGGTTGTAGTTGTCTTTTGTATATTCCTCCCAGGGCAAATCGAGAATCAGATCCAAATGATTATACACTACAGAATAATCTGGAGTGCTGGGGTGCATGCGTTCCAGTTTTTCTATACCCTGCTTAAACATTGCGGCAGCTTCTTCAGGCCATTTTTTTTCTTCTGCCCTTTTCTTCATTCGGCTTAGCTCCCGTTCGTTGGTATCACCACCCAGTTCATCTTTTATACTTTTAAGCTGTTGCTGCAAAAAATATTCTCTTTGCTGCTTATCTATTTCAGTTCTTGTTTTATTGGTAACTTGATCTTTTAATTGAGCATATTGCAATTCTTTATTGAGTTGCTCTATCAACTTATCTGCTCTTGTTTGCAGATCATCAATTTCAAGCAGGGCCTGCTTTTCCGCCAAATTTGCATTGAGATTGCTACTTACAAAATTTACAAGAAATGAAGGTGTTTCGATATTTTTAAGAATAAGCGAAGCTTCTGTGGGCAGGTTGGGCGATAGTTGTATGATCTGTGTTGCCAATTCTTTTATTGAGCCACTATATGGTTCAAAATCGAGTTCAAGCGGAAGAAAATCATCCGGCAAAAGCTGAATAGCCCCCTTGTAGTATGGCTCTTCTGATACAATACTATTTAGCTTAAATCTTTTTTTGCCCTGAATAATAATGGTGGTGCCGCCATCCGGCATTTTTATAAGCTTTACCATTTTGGCTACCGTGCCAATGGTACATAAATCGGAAGGCAATGGATCATCTAATCCAGGATCTCTTTGCGTCAGTACACCAATAAGTCTATTGCTCTTATATGCTTCCGATACCGCTTTTATACTTTTCTCTCTTCCAACAGTAATAGGTAGTACTACACCGGGAAAAAGTACTGTATTCCTCAAGGGTAACAATGCTAATACATCGGGTATTTCTAAATTGATATCTTGATCAGTATCATTGTCATTCAGTGGAATTATGGGCATAAACTCCGCTTCAATATTATCATCCAGCATGAAAGTATTTTTCTTTATCATATTTTAAGTAAACAAAGCGTTCAAAAATAATCGTCATTCTGTCATTTTAAACAGCATTAATTTTTTTTCAAAAGGGTTTCCCTGAGTTCAATAAGGGTGCCAGAGCAATAACATTATCTTATATGATACAAATTGGCATAAAAAAAGCACTGCCAAGCAATGCTTTTTACAATTGAGCACAAAAAACAGAAAACCTAAAAAAGTGTGATACCAACGCCCATCTGTACCTGATTATTTTTCCAGGTATCTTGGTTATCAATATTATTAATATCTGAAAGTCCAAATACATAACGACCATATACCCTAAAACTACCCCAGTTTAATTGTAAACCGGCCACACCATTTACATCGCCAGATTTAAAGGCTGCTTGTCCATTGTCCACTAAATCCTGATCATCATTCATTAGAATACTAAACTGAGGGCCGGCCAATAAGGTAAGTTTATCACTGGCATTGATACGCAGCAATAAAGGAATGTTTAAATAATTAAGTTTTACATCATCTCCGCCGGCAGGCGAAAGAATATTTTCATAGATATCTTTAAACTCTTCTGAATACTGACTGTTAGTCTGGCTAAACAAAACTTCGGGTTGGATACCTACAGTTTTATTAAAATCTATTTCTGCAAATGCGCCCAACTGATAGCCCAATTGATAAGCATCATCAAAAGATACACCATCAATTTTTGTAATGTTTGCACCCAGTTTTCCCCCTATATGCAAACTCTGTGCATTGGCCCCTGCCACTGCTGCAATTAAAAACATAACGATTGACAACTTCTTCATAGTAACTGATTTGATTTTTTATGTATAAGCCCTGTGACGGTTACTAAACGACTATGTTACATGGATAGTGCTTTTTGTTTTAAAAAAAACTGTTAAAAGGAAATCTGTGTGAGTTGTTGGTGTTCTTCACCAACAACTCTACCTTAGTATACTTCCCATTTAGTTACAAAATCCCAAACAAAAATCTCTGAAACAGAATGAAAAGTCGTTGAATATTTGTATTCAATTTCATCAGTTATAATCCCAGTTTTTACAGGGTTTTGGTGCTTTTAATTTATCTTTTGCATCATAACTTCATTACTACGAATTTCTATGCTTCATGAATTACGCCTCCCACACTTGATATTTCTATCTTTACCCCAATTCAAAAATAAGGCAAAACATTTGCATGATTACTTCTCAATTTTTGCAATATTTTTTGGGCTGTATATTTCATAAACGATTGCTGCACTTTTACTTGAGTTAATAGCTATTTCCATTCTAAATTACTGACTATATAAACTATTATAACAATGATAAGATAAAACTAAATCTAAACGGAATGAGCCCGACACAATATCGGACTCATCATTATCAAAATTAATTTTTAAATTTGTCTAAACTTCTGGGGGCAGTCTAAACAAGGTGGCTTTGAAGAATATATACTAATTCATTTAATAAGATGCGGAGCTGGTTGTTTGACGACCCTGTATTCTTCCACCCTTCATCAAACCATCATATTGACGCATGAGGAGGTGCGTTTCTATTTGTTGTAATGTATCTAAGATAACACCAACCATAATCAACAATGAAGTGCCGCCGAAAAATGTGCTGAATCCCTGTGTTACACCCAACAACTGTGCAAAGCCCGGAAGGATACCTACAAATGCAAGAAAAACTGCTCCAGGTAGGGTGATGCGGTCCATGATGGCTCCAATATAATCAGCAGTAGGCTGACCGGGTTTTACTCCTGGTATAAAACCATTATTGCGCTTTAGGTTTTCACTCATTTCCTTAGGATTAAAAATTAAGGCTGTATATAGAAAGGTAAAACCGATAACCATAACAGCATAAATCAACATGTACCAAGGATTACTGTGATCACTAAATATTTTTACAATGCCCTGTGCACTATCTAAATTGGTAAATGAAAACAGGGTGGGCAAAAACATGATTGCTTGCGCAAAAATGATTGGCATTACACCTGCACTATTTACTTTTAATGGAAGGAATTGTCTCGCCCCGCTAAACTGGCGATTGCCCGCAATCTGCTTCGCATAATTGATGGGTACTCTTCTCACACCTTGTATCAAAATGATTAAACCCATTATGATGGCAATCAAAATAGCTGTTTCAATCAAGAATATTAATAGTCCTCCACCACCTTTTTGCTGTTTGCTGGTAAATTCCTGTGCTATGGAAGTGGGGAATCGGCCAAGAATACCAATCATGATGATGATGGAAGTACCATTGCCCAAACCTTTGTCTTGAATTTTCTCACCCAGCCACATTACAAATAAAGTACCTGCTGTAAGGATGATTAAGGTAGAAGCAAAGAAATAAGGCTGATATGCTTCAATCATGGCAGGCGCATAAGTGGGCGTTCTAAGGTATTGTACATATGCACTAGCTTGCAATGCGGTTACAATTACCGTAAGATAACGTGTCCATTGATTTATTTTCTTCCGACCACTTTCTCCATCCTTTTGTATTTTTTGTACCTGCGGAATAAGAATGGTAGCCAACTGCATAAAGATAGAAGCAGATATATAGGGCATAACGCCCAATGCAAAAATGGAAGCCTGTGAAAAGGCACCCCCTGCAAAGGCATCGAATAATCCGAGCAACCCATTATTGCTGGTGCTTTTGGCAGCTTCATCCAATAAATTGGGATCAATACCGGGTAGTACTACATGTGCACCAATACGATATATTAAAATAAAAGTAAAAGTTACTATTATCTTGGAGCGTAGTTCTTCTATACTCCATATATTCTTAAATGTTTGAATTAATTTTTTCACTGGAATCCTTTATTTACGGCGTCTTGCTTCTAAAACTATTAAGCGCATCCATTTGGTGCGCTTGCAAATATTGTTTTTTTAATCTACTATTTCAAGTGTTCCGCCTGATGCCTCTATTTGTGCTTTTGCTTTTTCGCTGGCGGCATTTACTTTAAAACTATATTTTCCTTTAAGCTCTCCGTTTGCCAATATCTTTACTAAGTCTGTACGGCTGATGAGGCTATTGATATAAAGATTTTCCGGACTAAACTCTTTGAAATCGTATTTTTCACACAGTGCATCTACTTGACCAAGATTAAATACTTTATAAGATACACGGTTGTTATTTTTAAATCCACGCTTTGGAATTCTACGTTGGATGGGCATCTGACCACCTTCATGGGCCATTTTACTCTTATAACCTGCTCGGCTTTGTCCACCTTTATTACCTTTAGTAGAAGTGCCACCTTTACCGCTGGCTTCACCACGACCCAAACGCTTTTCTTTGTGGGTACTACCGGAAGCTGGTTTTAAATTATGTAGTTTCATTTGTTTGATTTTTACTTTCGGGGCATCTCCCCTCGCTTATTAAATTTACTATTAACCTAATTCTTCTACTTTCACCAAGTGATTCACCTTGCGAATCATTCCTCTAATAGCATCAGTAGCTTCAATTTCTTTTGAATTATTCATTTTGTTGAGGCCCAATGCTTGTAGTGTAAGTTTCTGGCGTTCCGGCCTGTCAATAGGGCTTTTCACCAATGTTACTTTTACCTTGCTCATTTTGATGAGTGTATATTATTATTAAAAAATATTAACCGTTGAAAACTTTTGTAAGTTTTACTGTTCTGTTTTTGGCCACTTGTACAGGTTCTCTTAGAAGTGTAAGTGCTTTGATGGTTGCTTTCACCACATTGTGCGGATTGGCAGAACCTAAGCTTTTCGCTAAAACGTCCGTAACGCCTGCACTTTCTAAAACGGCACGCATGCTACCTCCTGCAATTACACCTGTACCATGAGCTGCTGGTTTTACTAAAACTTTTGCAGCACCAGCCTTAGCAAGCTGATCGTGAGGAATAGTGCCATGCATGATGGGAACTTTTACCAAATTTTTCTTAGCATCTTCAATGCCTTTGGTAATAGCTTCCTGTACTTCTTTGGCTTTTCCCATACCCTGACCAACCACACCATTTTCATTGCCCACTACAACCAATGCGGAGAAACTAAATGTACGTCCACCTTTTGTTGTTTTTACCACCCTATTGATAGCAACTACTTTATCTTTTAATTCGATATCGCCACCTGCTCTTACGTTTGTTGTATTAACTTTCGACATTGTATAACTTGTATAGATGTTATTAGAATTTAAAACTGCAGACCGCCTTCTCTGGCTCCTTCTGCTAGGGCTTTTACACGCCCATGATATAAATATCCACCTCTGTCAAAAATGACATCTTTAATGCCGAGGTCGATTGCTTTTTGAGCAAGTGCACCACCTACTAATTTAGCAATATCGGCTTTTGGAGCTTTTTGAGCAGCAATGCTTTTGTCTTTTGATGAAGCAGATGCCAATGTTTGTCCGGCTGCATCATCAATGATTTGAGCATAAATATCTTTATTACTACGAAATACGGATATGCGTGGTTTTGATGCTGAACCTACTGCATTTTTACGAATACGAAAACGTATTTTTTGCCTCCTGATAACTTTTGCGTCCATGTTTACCTTCTTGTCCGGTTACACCGGAATGATTGAATTATATTTTTATGCGTTGCAATAAAGCTTCGCAAACAATTTTTATTTACCTGCGGCCTTACCTGCTTTTCTGCGAAGCACTTCACCTGCAAATTTCACACCCTTACCCTTATACGGTTCAGGCTTACGCAGGCTACGCAATTTTGCAGCTACTTGACCAATCAACTGTTTGTCAATGCCTTCTAAAATGATTTTTGGGTTTTGACCTTTTTCGGTAAGTGTAGATACCTTTAATTCTTGTGGTACTTCAAAAACAATATTGTGAGAATATCCTAAAGCCAAGTCAAGCACGTTGCCCTGATTTGCGGCTTTATAACCCACACCCACAAGTTCCATTTCTTTTTTATAACCTACGGTAACTCCAGTTACCATATTTGCAATTAATGCACGATATAAACCATGCATAGCTTTATGCCTTATTTGATCTGTAGGTCTTGTAGCTACTAACAGACCATCTTCTACAGCAATAGTGATATCACGATTGATGGCTTGCTTCAATTCACCCTTTGGGCCTTTTACAGAAATTACATTATCGGAACCCACAGATATGGTAACTCCTTTTTCTATAATTACTGGTTTTTTTCCTATACGAGACATTGCCGATTTTTTAATTGATACTTAAAATGGTTTTGTGTTCAGCCACGGCAGCGGCTTAATGAGCAAAACCGAATAATTAACTGATGTAGCAAAGTACTTCTCCGCCTACATTTTGTAGTTTAGCTTGCTTATCCGTCATTACACCTTTAGATGTACTGATGATAGCAATACCAAGACCATTTATTACACGTTTAAATTCCGTAGGACTTGCATACTGTCTCAAACCCGGACGGCTCACACGCTCCATACTACGAATGGCGGGTTGCTTTGTTTGAGGATCGTATTTCAAAGCAATTTTGATAACGCCTTGTTTAGTGTCGTCTTCAAATTTATATTTGAGAATATATCCTTGGTCATACAGAATTTCTGTCATCCTTTTTTTCAAATTAGAGGCAGGTATTTCCACTATTCTGTGTCCGGCCATTTGAGCATTACGGATGCGGGTCAGGAAATCTGCTATAGGATCAGTTACCATACTATTTGTATTTATTCAATTCAAAATTTTATTTACATACAAACCGATTATTACCAGCTTGCTTTTTTCACTCCGGGTATTTTACCATTTAGTGCCATATCTCTAAATATAACACGACTCATTCCAAAGAAACGCATGTATCCTTTTGGACGGCCGGTTAGCTGACATCTATTTTTAAGACGTACAGCACTACCATTGCGTGGCATTTGGTCTAATGCGGCATAATCGCCTGCAGCTTTTAGTGCAGCTCTTTTTTCTTCGAAATGAGCTACCATTGCTTCTCTTTTACGCTGCCTGGCTTCTATTGATTTTTTTGCCATATTCTTTTTTGACTATTTATGTTTGGCTAATTATTTACGGAAAGGCATTCCTAATTCTTTTAATAACTCATAAGCTTCTTGGTTATTTGCCGCAGAAGTTACGAATGTAATATCAAGACCTGTAATGCGATTTATTTTGTCAATATCAATTTCCGGGAAAATGATTTGCTCTGTAATTCCTAAAGTAAAATTACCACGACCGTCAAATGATTTGTCACTAACTCCTTTAAAATCACGTACACGAGGTAAGGCAACAGCGATGAAGCGATCAAGAAATTCATACATTTTATCTCCCCTCAAAGTTACACGTGCTCCAATTGGTACACCTTTGCGGAGTTTGAAGTTTGAGATATCTTTTTTACTCATGGTAGGCACAGCTTTCTGTCCTGTTATGAGTGTTAACTCATCTACTGCTATATCTACTAATTTCTTATCATTAACGGCCCCGTTTACACCTCTGTTTATGCAGATTTTTTCAAGTTTTGGGGTTTGCATTACTGTTTTGTACCCAAACTTTTTTACAAGTGCTGGCACTACATCTTGCTTATACTTTGTGGCCAATCTTGGCGTATATTTTTGTGTGCTCATTATTTAATTTCCTCCCCTGATTTTTTTGAAACACGAATCAATTTACCTTCTGTACGAGTACGCTTTATTTTTACAGGCGCACCAGCTTTTGCATCCCAAAGCATTACATTGCTGATATCAATTGGTGCTTCTATTTTTATAATACCACCTTGTGTATTGCGGGCAGTGGGCTTTGTGTGTTTTGTTACAATGTTTACACCATCCACAATTACACGTCCGTTTTCAGTTAATACTTTTTTAACTTCACGTGGTTTATACTCAATTTTACCGCTATCATTTTTACGAGGTTTAGAATCGCCACTAATTACGATCACTAAATCGCCTTTTTTGATATTGTACTTCGGTTTAAATCTTGTCTTCATTTTTTTCAACTTTTAGCTAATTCCTTTTGGTTTTAGCTTGATCATTAAGTTTGATATAGAGAACTGGCAATGTTTAATTTTCCAGTTAAAACTTATTTATAATACTTCCGGTGCCAGTGATATGATTTTCATGTAACCTTTATCACGTAGTTCACGTGCTACTGGCCCAAATATGCGGGTACCACGTGGATCATCAGAGTTATTGAGTAACACTACTGCATTGTCATCAAAGCGTATATAAGAACCATCTTTGCGACGAAGCTTATTTGTAGTGCGTACAATTACTGCTTTTGAAACTGTACCTTTTTTAATACCTCCTGCAGGTATGGCATCCTTTACAGTAACAACAATTTTATCTCCAATTCTGGCATAGTCCTGTCCACTGTTTCCTAGTACTTTTATACAAAGCACTTCTTTGGCACCACTATTATCTGCTACATTTAACCTACTCTCTTGCTGAATCATTGTTATTCTTTTTTGGCTTTAAGCGCATGCTTAGCCGTTAAAAAATTTATTTCGCTTTTTCTACTATTTCTACCAATCTCCAACGCTTTGTTTTGCTGAGGGGTCTGGTTTCCATAATTTTTACAATGTCTCCCACACCACATTCGTTTTTCTCATCATGTGCATGAAAGCGTGTTGTTTTTTTGAGGAACTTACCATAGAGAGGGTGCTTAACTTTCCGCTCTACAGCAACAGTGATGGTTTTGTCCATTTTACTGCTGTGTACTACACCAGTTCTTGTTTTGCGCAAATTTCTTTCGATCATTCTATACAATTTATGGTAGCGGAAAACCGATACCGGTCATTTTTATTTTACGGCTTTACGAGCTTTTAATACTGTTTGCAAACGTGCCACTTCTCTTCTCAAATCGCGGATACTCATTGGATTCTCTAATGGAGAAATAGCATGAGCAAACTTCAACTTATGCAACATCTCTTTTTCTGTTGCTATTTTTTCTTGCAGCTCTTGAGCAGTAAGCTCTTTAATTTCTTTCTTCTTC
>ERZ650309.124-NODE-124-length-37721-cov-6.475575_pt1 | contig 37721 bp, 25 predicted proteins | sample MGYA00376245_ERZ650309 | MGnify/ENA primary metagenome ERZ650309 (study PRJEB26733, sample SAMN07839294) | wastewater metagenome | biome: urban; feature: wastewater treatment plant; material: waste water | place: USA: North Carolina | collected 2016-04-26 ... | reverse complement strand
TTGTTAGCAAATGGTTTATCAGACAATAGTTATAGCAGCAATTGCTGGCAAACAAATAATTTACTTTCTGATGCTGATGTATGTGCTGCTCAGGCATTTTCCGCCAACGGCGAACTATTACTATGTGGTCAGGCAAAAGAAGTAGCATCAACCTTTATAAGTATCATAAAATTAAATGATACCGGAGCTTTTGTAAATTCCTATGGCCAGAATGGTAAAAGCTATACAGGTATTGGCATAAGTGATGATGGTGCTTATGAAATTAAGCAACTACCCTGGGACAATAATTTGCTCGTAAGCGGAGTGGCAAATAATTACTGGACACTCATGAAAATCAATCGGATTTCTTTAGAAAAAGATCCGTCATTTGGCATAAATGGTGTTGTAACTTTAAAATATACAACCCCCTATGTTACAAACGGTCATGCTTACACTGCCATAGATGCAGTCCGCCAAAAAATTTATGTAGCAGGCTTCACGCAAACGGGTACCAGCTCACTTACAATAGTACGCTTTAATAAAAATGGACAAAAGGATTTAAGCTTTGGAGATAGCGGTGTAGCTACATACCCATTCACTATTTTTTATGGTTGTTTTGAACTACAAAAAGATGGCAAAATCATTCTTGGTGGAGTAAGGCAAGAAGGAATAACAGGATACAATTTTGCTGCAAGACTTACTTCAAATGGTACGAGGGATAGCACTTTTGGAATAAATGGAGAGGCAAGACAAATTCCTATAACACCAATGAGTGCATCCGCTAAACGCAATAATAATGACATGCTAATCGGAGGGCTTATCAATAATGGATTTGGGGGAAATGTGGGAGCGCTTGCTTTACTTCCCAATGGGAAAATTGATAGCAGCTTTGGCAATAATGGATTGGCTTCCGGCATAAACGGAAATGCACAAATATTCTTCAGATACAATATAACTCAAGATGAAAAAAACAGGGTATATGTTTGTGGAGGTGTGCAAGGAAATAATTTTAAGTATTGGCATAGTGTTACAAGATTTACAAATAGTGGTGGTTTAGATAATAGTTTTGGAAATAATGGAGCTTTTCAAAAAGATGTAAATGGCAGCGCATATAATGATTCGTGGAATGAAGGTATATCTGCCTATTGTCAGGGCAATGATTGCTCCATACTATCTGCCGGAATTCGGAAAGATGATTTCACAGAAAAAACTTCCGGAGTAGCTATTCTTTTAAAAGAAAATGGTAAAATTGATAGCCTCAATAATGGTAAGGGTTACTTAGATCAGTCATTCTATAATAGTGAATATGAATTTTATAATGGGGCATTGGTAGATACATTTATAAAAAACAGGATTGTGTTTTTTGTAGTGGGCAGAGGGGGTAGCAGTACAAACGGAGATTTTACCATTTTGCAATTTGTAAAGCCAATAACACAAAATAAAATTGTATATGCCATAGCACAGTTTGCATCAAATACAATAAGCATTTCGCCAAATCCTGCTACAAATTTTATACAAATCAAACTACCCTCTTCTGATGAAAAAATATTGAGGGTAAACATCATAAATCAAGCTGGGGTAAAGGTGTTGGAAAATAGGTACTCCTCTGTATTGGCAGAGTCCTCATTGCGAGTAGCATTACCAAAAAATATAACAGCGGGCAGTTATTTTATGATGATTGAAACAAATCAGAGAAGTATGAAAGAGGTGCTAATTATCCAGTAATAGCATAACCTATATCCAAGTTTTGGTTGATATAATTTCAATTTTGAACATCATATAATTAATTCCCAAATCTAAATTCTAGGGTTAGAAAAAAGCTTCTTCCGTCGGAAGGTATAATGCCCGGGCCCGGATAGCTTTCTGCCCTTCTGGTGAAATATTTTTCATCGAAAAGATTATTGCAAGAAAATGCCGTAGTGAGCCATTGTGTTATCTGACACGAAGCGGAGCAGTCGGCTACAAAATAACTCGGTATTGTGCCTTCCACCGCTGTGGCAGTTCTAAAGGCATTCGTAGCATCACTAAAGTGTGCTGCTACATAATTAATGGATAGACTGGATTTAAAAATACCAGAACTATAACTCATGCCACTTCGTAAAATAAATGGTGGCACCATTTCTACTTTTTTATTTTCAATGGATGGGTCCTTGCTATTGATATATCGTGCATCAATAAAAGATAAATTTACATATAGCAACCAGTCTGTTTTTTGTTGAAATGTTTCAAAAAGACGAGCAATATTTATTTGTCCAAATGCTTCTATACCAACATTACGGCTTGCCGCCACATTTGTTCTGTATCTATAATCAATATATAATGGTGGTTGGTCTGCACGTAGAATCTGACCAATTCTATTATTGTAGTATAAATAAAAACCGGTAACCTCATAACTAAGAAAATTTGCCACACTACCACGCAGTCCAATATCAGCAGTAAAACCTTTTTCATCGGTTATGTTACTATCAATAATAAAATTTGGATTTTGAATGCGAAGGTCAGTAAAGTTGATGGCTCTGTAGTTCTGTGAAATATTTGCATACAGCTCTGCAAATTTTGAAGGTTTATAACTCAGCCCCACACCTGCTATTACAAAACTTCTTTTCCTATTAAGGTCTTCATCTATTCTTTTATCTACAATAATATTTCCTGCAAAATCAAATACCCGCTGTCTGTAATAACCTTCTGAATAGGTTTGTATATTTTCAAAACGAATACCGGGTGTAATAGTTATTTTTTCATTGATACTAAAGATGTGCTCGGCAAATATTGCTACATTGTAATTGGGAAATTGATAATTACTACCTTCTACATTTTCAGGGTGCAAGAATTTGAAGCTGGGGCCTGCTAAGCTATCGGCATCACCTTGTATGGCAGTGGTATGACCAGCGTATAGCCTTACTCCTGCAAGTAAAGTATTCAAGGTATTGCCAGATTTGTATCTATGCAGCAGTCTGATTTCGCTTCCAATATTTTGAAATTTGCCATCAATCAGTGTTCGGTTTTGATTAAAATCAGCCACATTTATTCGTTCCAAATTTCCCAAAGATTGTCTTCTTGCCAGCAGTCCAAAATTTCTAATATTCAATTGTGTAGCAGTAGTAAATTTATGGGTAAATGTAATGGCCATTAAATCCCAGTTTACTTTAAACCAATTACGGTTTCTTATACTTTGTTTTCCATCTGCTTCAAAGAGTGCATCTGTAAGGCCGCCTGGCTGCTGTGCTGTATAATTACTATGGGTATATTCAAGAGAAAGATTTGTTTTTGGGGATAATTGATAAGCCATAACCAGAAAAGCATTGTTTACATCAAAGCCACTATTTGGTCTCCATCCATCACCTTGTTTGCGTTGATAAAAAGCATAATAGTTAAGTTTTTTCTTGGCAATAGTTCCACCAATACTATTAAACGAATTTATAAAATTCCATGAGCCAATTGTTTGTCTGCCTATGTATTCAAATGATTTGTCAATAGATCCTTTTTTAAAAATAAAATTTACTGTACCCCCAAACTGAGTGCCATATTGTAACCCCGATGCCCCACGTATTATCTCAATACGCTCCAATGCTTCTGTAGGTGGTGTATAGTAAGATTCAGGATATCCTAATGCATCAGCACTAATATCATAACCATTTTGCCTGGTGTTGAAATTACTGGTTCTGTTTGGACTAAGCCCCCTGCCGCCAATACCCAATTGCAAACCCGCTCCATCACTCTCCCAAATATTCAAACCGGTAATGGTGCCATACACCTGCCTTGCGTTGTTTGTGGCAGTATTTGCTATGATATTTTTTAATACTACTACTTCGTTTTTTTTCCCCTCAAACATGGTAAAGTTTCTTACCGACTGTACTCGTATGATACCCATTTTTTTTTCTTGAGTTTGCATGACCACAACATCATCCAATTGCCGCTCAGTCAATGGTGTTAGCATTAAATGAACTTCGATAGTTGGTTTGTTTATGATAAGGGTTTGCTCTGTAGGATTCATACCTAATGCAAGACCTACAATTGTATATGTACCATAGGGAATATGTTTCAATTCAAATTGTCCATTGGTGGTGGGTTCTGTCGAAAATTTTGTTCCTTTTAGTGCCACAATTGGCCATTCGCATGTAGTGCTATCAGCATTTGAAATGATTCCGGATATTACTGCTTCTTGCGCCAGCATATTTTGCGTACAAAAGCAGGAAAACAATACACAAAAATATGTAGGAAAAAATGATACTCTTTTCATTCCAAAAAATGTTTTTACATTGTTCATATCTTCCGCTTCGCACATTCTATAATCATAAATAAATCCATTTTTTACCCTTCGGGCAATGTGGTATTCTATTGTATTACTATTGAAGAAGTGCCTTAATCTTTAGACTAATGCATCATCTATGGTGAAATACAAAACATAGATCAAAAGAATTTTTTTTTTGCTGCGCAAAAATAGTGATGCCGAAATTCTCAATTACTTCCACCATTTTTTTTTCCGCATATAGAAATAAATATTTTATAATACAAGCAATCCCTTATGAGTATGCAGCATCTGATCAAACAATATTGAAAAAAGGTTATGGTTTTTCTAATACAGTTATTTTGTGTCTGAAATAATTCATATTTATTTGACCTGTTAAGTTATTCGGTCAAGTTTTATTTGCTCATCAATCATAAACATGATGTGCAAATCATGTAAAATAAATTTAATTGCAAACCAAATCAAAAGGATTCCTCATCATCAAAAAATGGATGAAGCAAAACAAGATGCATCCATTTGCATTTCAAGAGGAAGCATGGCATCATATTGCGTCTGGTAATAGTGGTATCATCAATGCCCCTACAGGATGTGGCAAAACCTTCTCCATTTTTCTTGGAGTGTTGATCCATTACATAAACACAGAAAAAAATTGGCAATCAAAAAAAAGCAATGGTGTACAACTGCTATGGATAAGCCCACTTAGGTCATTAGCCACTGATATAGCACGGAGTATGGAGATTGTTTTAGCATCTTTAGAAATGCCTTGGCGTGTTAGTATAAGAAATGGAGATACCAGCATGGCCGAAAGAAATAAACAGAAAAACAGCATGCCGGAGATTCTGATTATTACACCGGAAAGTTTACATGTTTTATTTGCACAAAAAAATAATGAAAACTTCTTCAACACATTGCAGACTGTGGCTGTGGACGAGTGGCATGAACTGCTGGGTAGCAAAAGAGGTGTACAAACGGAGCTTGCCATAAGCAGACTATGCCATATTTGTTTTCAGTTAAACAGGCCATTACAAGTATGGGGTATTTCTGCCACCATTGGAAATATTGAAGAAGCTAAAGAAGTATTGCTTGCATCGGTACTAAGTTATTTCCCTCTGCAACAAATACAACTTATTAAAGCACAATTAGACAAAAAAGTAGAAGTGATTTCCATACTACCGGATGAAATTGAAAAGTTTCCTTGGTATGGACATTTGGGAATCCGAATGGCGGAAAAATTGGTGCCAATTATAGAGCAGAGCAATACTACATTGATTTTTATAAATACCCGTGGTATGAGCGAAACATGGTACCAAACCTTACTAACGGTGGCACCCCAATTTGCCGGAGCTATTGCATTGCATCACGGCAGTATAGAAAAAGATTTACGAGCATGGGTAGAAGAAGCATTGCACCAGCAAAAAATAAAAGCTGTGGTATGCACAGCAAGCCTTGATTTAGGTGTGGATTTTAGACCAGTAGATACTGTAATTCAGGTAGGTAGTCCAAAAGGTGTGGCAAGGTTTATACAAAGAGCGGGTAGGAGTGGACACAGCCCCGGAGCGGTAAGTCGAATCTATTTTTTGCCTGCCCATTCATTAGAGTTAGTTGAGGCTGCGGCCCTGCGGGCCGCAATAACAAATAGAATTATAGAAAGCAAGCCACCACTATTGCTTTGCTTTGATGTACTCATACAATATCTATGCACACTGGCAGTAGGAGGGGGCTTTAATCCCCAAAAAATTTATGAGGAAGTAAAGCAAACATTTTGTTTTAGGGAAATGAATGAATACGAATGGAATAAATTAATCCAATACCTCACAGATGGAGGCCCGGCTTTGCATCAATACGATGAATATAAAAAAACAGAAAATATAGATGGCAATATCTGTATTAAAAACAGAAGAATTGCGCTCAGGCATAGATTGAATATTGGCACTATTGTAAGTGATGCCATGATGAAAGTAAAACTACAACATGGTGGTTATATTGGCATGATTGAAGAATGGTTTGTGAGTAGGCTGCAAACCGGTGATGCATTTATCATAGCAGGGCGTGCAGTAGAAGTGGTAACCATTAAAGACATGACTGCAATTGTAAAAAAATCAAATAGTAAGAAGGCTATTGTACCCAGCTGGATGGGTGGAAGAATGAGTCTTACTGCAAATCTTGGTCATGTGTTGAGGTCAACTTTTAATACAGCAGGAAATGCAACAGAGGATATAGAAATGCAATGCTTACAGCCATTGTTTGAGATGCAACAATCATTATCACATATACCCAGAAGTAATGAACTGCTCATCGAACAGATCATGGATAAAGATGGCTATCACTTAATGGTATATCCTTTTGAAGGCCGCCAGATACATGAGGCAATAAGTGCCATTTTAGCTTGGCGTATCAGTCGTATATTGCCCATTACATTTTCTATAGCGATGAATGATTACGGCTTTGAATTGCTCAGTGATAAACCCATACCCGTAGATGATAGCAATGTGTATGAGCTTTTCAATGATGATCATTTATTGCAAGATATTCAACGAAGTATAAACAACACAGAAATGGCTATGCGTCGATTTAGGGATATAGCAGTAATAGGTGGATTGATAGCACAAGCCATGCCCGGTGAGCAAAAAAAAGCAAGACATTTACAAGCATCTGCCAGTTTATTATTTAAGGTATTTAGTGAGTTTGATGCGGATAATATTTTACTCAAACAAGCCTATCAAGAAGTGCTGGATCAGCAGATGGAAGAAGCCCGGCTGCGTGCCGCATTTCAGCGCATACAATCCGGTCAAATAATACTCACTTGGCCCAAACAATATACACCACTCTCATTCCCCATAATTGCAGATGGTTTAAATAGAAATAATTTGAGCTCTGAACAAATGGAGCAGCGCATCAGGCGTATGCAAGAGCAGGCTTTGAAAAATTTTGATTAAGTATGTCTTGGTACTATATCAAAATTTTGCTTTGTGAGATTTGTACATAAAAAAACCAAACACATGTATCGTCAATTGACTCCATATGTTTGGTTATGCTTTTATCATTTCCTGTGCAGTTGAAAAATTTATCTCAATTGCTCAACACACCAGGTTTTCTTATTTTACTTCTTCAAACTGTGCATCTTCCACTGTGTCTGAGCTACTACCAGATGGAGCGGGGTCTGCAGATGCATTGGCACCTGTGGAGGCCCCTTCTTGTTGTGCTTTATACAACTCTTCACTGGCGGCAGTCCATGCTTGATTCAATTCGTTCATTGCAGTATCAATTGCGACTGCATCTTGTGCTTTATGCGCTTCTTTAAGTTTTTCAGCAGCAGATTCAATGACAGATTTTTTATCAGCAGGTATTTTATCGCCAAACTCTTTTAATTGTTTTTCTGTTTGAAAAATCAATCCATCAGCTTGGTTTATTTTTTCAATTTTCTCCCTTGCTTCTTTGTCTGTATTTTCATTTGCTTTTGCTTCGGCTTTCATCTTTTCTATTTCATCTTTATTCAAGCCGCTACCTGCTTCTAAGCGAATTTTTTGTTCTTTACCAGTGCCTTTATCTTTTGCACTTACGTGAATAATACCATTGGCATCTATATCAAATATTACTTCAATCTGTGGTACTCCGCGTGGTGCAGGTGGTATGCCATCTAAATTGAAAATACCGAGACTTTTATTGTCTTTAGAATAAGTTCGCTCACCTTGCAATACATGAATTTGTACACCCGGTTGATTATCACTTGCTGTAGAAAATACCTCAGTTTTTTTAGTTGGTATTGTGGTATTACCGGCAATCATGGTTGTCATTACACCACCCAGAGTTTCTATACCAAGGCTAAGCGGAGTTACATCCAATAGCAACACATCTTTTACTTCTCCGGTCAATACTGCACCTTGTATAGCTGCACCCACGGCTACAACCTCATCAGGATTAACACTACGGTTTGGTTTTTTACCAAAGAATTTTTCAACAATATCCTGCACTTTTGGAATACGTGTACTACCACCTACTAAAATGACTTCATCTATTTCCGAAGCATTATAACCCGCATCTTTTAAAGCCTGCTCACAAGGGCGAAGACAACGCTCAAACAATCTGTCAGCCAGTTGTTCAAACTTTGAACGATTGAGTTTTAAAACAAGGTGTTTCGGTACGCCATCTACCGCCGTGATGTATGGTAAATTAATCTCCGTTTCATTGCCTGCAGATAATTCAATCTTAGCTTTTTCAGCAGCTTCTTTTAAGCGCTGCAAAGCCATAGGGTCTTTGCGTAAATCAATGGCTTCCTGATTTTTAAATTCGTCGGCCAGCCAGTCCATGATTACTTTATCAAAATCATCACCACCTAAGTGTGTATCACCATTGGTGCTCTTTACTTCAAAAACACCATCACCCAAGTCAAGAATTGAAATATCAAAAGTGCCACCTCCCAAATCGAATACTGCTATTTTCTGATCTACTCCTTTCTTATCCATTCCATAAGCTAAGGCTGCTGCTGTGGGCTCATTTACAATACGACGTACATTTAATCCAGCTATTTCACCCGCTTCTTTTGTGGCTTGACGCTGTGCGTCGTTAAAATAGGCAGGCACAGTTATTACAGCTTCGTTTACTTCCTGACCTAAATAATCTTCTGCCGTTTTCTTCATTTTTTGAAGAATCATGGCTGATATTTCCTGTGGGGTATAATGTCTGCCATCTATATCCACACGTACTGTATTATTGTCACCTTTCACCAAAGAATAACTCCAATGTGACATTTCTTCGCCAACTTCATCATGCCTGCGACCCATAAATCGCTTCACACTCATGATGGTATTTTTTGGATTGGTAATAGCTTGTCTTTTTGCAGGGTCTCCTACTTTGCGCTCTCCATTTTTTAAAAATGCCACTACAGAAGGTGTAGTTCTACGGCCTTCTTCATTTGCTATAACAACAGGTTCATTGCCTTCCAATACACTTACACAGCTGTTTGTTGTTCCTAAATCAATTCCTATAATCTTGCCCATAATATAATTTTTTATTCTTAGGCCCTATGGGCAATCATTATGCCATTGGAAAGAGTTATGCAATATTGGCAGTATCTGAAGTACATGGTAAATTGAAAACATTGATTATAGTTATGATTTTTTCAAATGCAAGGACGATAAAAAATTAGATTAAATGATATAAATTGTATGCACCTTTAAAATCTGAAACCTTGATTTTCGAGTTTGTCTTTTTTTAAAACATTAAATTCAGATTGTGCAGGTTTAGTTTATTACAAAACAGGAACTCTTCATAAATGGGCAGTTTAAAGCATTTTTTAGATTTTTATTATTCCTTGATTCATCAGCAAAAAAAATTAAGCTCAAAACTTTAATATAATGCCTTTTATATTTTCATTTCAAAGTCAACTGCAAAAATTGGTATAGGTTGGCAACCAAAATTGGCCACCTATCTTTGCCCTCTAAATTTTGGATATGAAAGAAAAAAAGGCTTCTGAAAGCTTCACTATAATGAATGAACTGGTTTTGCCCAATGATACCAATGTTTTTGGAAATTTAATGGGGGGCCGACTAATGTATTGGATGGATATTGCTGCGGCTATGGCCGCCAGTAAGCATAGTAATGCACCTTGTATGACAGCAAGTGTAGACAATCTAAGTTTTAAAAACCCAATTAAATTGGGTAATGTTGTCCACTTACAGGCACAGGTTACCAGAACTTTTAATACATCTATGGAGATTTATTTAAAAGTATGGGGAGAAGACATGCTGCATCAATATAAATATGAAAGCAATGAAGCCTATTTTACTTTTGTAGCACTCGACCCCAATAATAAACCACGGCCTGTGCAGCCAATCATTCCGGAAACAGAAGATGAAAAAAAATTGTATGAAGGTGCCATGCGCCGCAGACAAGTACGACTTATACTTGGTGGCAAAATGAAACCGGATGATGCCAATGAATTGAAAGCTTTATTTTCGAAAGATTAATAAAATAAACCAGGTTTTTTTCATTTTCATCAGTGTACAATGCAATATCAAATATGATCATACCTCATACGCTTTCCTTAAAAGATACAAATAGGGATAAGGAAATTAATTTGGATTTTCACAACATAAAAAAAGCGCAACTTTTATATAGGGCCATCAATAATCCAGTAAGAAGAAAAATGCTTGCATTGATTGATTCAAAAAATAAAATGACGGTATCTGAATTGACATTGGAATTGAGAATGGAGCAACCCATTATTTCTCAACATATTGCCATTTTAAGGAAAGCAAATTTTTTACACAGCAGTCGTATGGGCAAATTCATTTGGTACAGTATCAACTATGGGCAGATGGAAAAAGTAATTCAAGTAACCACAGATTTACTAAAGCGATAGTTATACAATCAACTCATAACAACAGCGTTGTAGTTTATTCTCAAAATCAAAAGGAATGGTGGCTTTGGTAATATCTCGTATTGATTGAACATGTAGTGCCTTTTCATCTAATACAAATTTAGAAAGATTATTACTAAACACAATTGTTCCTCCCAAAGATACCATTGCGGCAATTTGATTGAGCATGTTGGCATGATGCAACTGCACATCAAAAAAATCTTTCATGCGTTTGCTATTGCTAAAAGTTGGAGGGTCCACTACTACCAGATCATATTCCTGCTTTCTTTTTTCTTGAACCCATTGCATTACATCTGCCTGTATAAATTGATAAGATGGGCTTGTAAAATTATTTGCCATCAAATTTTGTTGAGCCCAGTTTAGATAGGTATTACTCATATCAATGGAGGTAACATTGCTTGCACCTCCGGCAGCTGCATATACTGAAAAAGAACCTGTATAACAGAATAGATTCAGTACCCTTTTCCCGGCTGACATTTCCTGTATTTTTTTTCGAGTAATGCGGTGGTCTAAAAACAAGCCAGTATCTAAGTATGTACCCGGTTTTATGATGAACTGCAGACCATTTTCTTTTACTGTAAATTCATGTACCGTATAAGTATCCTTTTCATATTGTTGTTCGCTTCTATGGCTGTGTTTTCTTCTTTGTCGAATGAAAATATTTTCGGATTTACATTGTAGTACAGCTACAATTATCTCCTTTACTTCTTCTAACCATTCATCATGTTCTATCTCATCCATGCCGTGTCTTCTGAGGTATTCAGCCACATAAATTATGTCTTCATATATTTCTATACAGAGAGGATATTCTGGTATGTCATGGTCATACACCCTGTAGCAGCTTATACCCATACGGCGGGCTTGCTTGCTTCTGTGTTTAAATACTTTACCCAGCCGATTGTAAAACATTGCTGATTTATGAAGCGGCTCTGACATAAGGTTTTCAATTAAAATATGTAGTCCAGCTACATTTATTTAAGAAGTAATCTAATCTACATTAAATAATGATAATAGACATGAAATCCATTATTGAAGCAGGGCCAATGCATCCTTAATTCGAGCCCATGCTTTTTCAATATTTGGAAGGCTGTTTGCAAAAGAGAAACGAACACAGTCAGGATCTCCAAAAGCGTCACCCATTACACTGCTTACATGTGCTGTATGCAGTAAATACATGCTAAAATCCGCAGAATTTTTTATGGTTAAATCGCCATAACTTTTACCATAATAATATGTAACATTTGGGAAAATATAAAATGCACCTTCAGGCTCAAAACAAGGTAAACCTGGTATTTCCCTTACAAGTTCAAGAACCCTTTTTCTTCTTCTGGTAAACTCTTCTGTCATGGCATAAGTGGGTTTTAAATCTGTAGTAAGTGCAGTTATACCGGCTCGTTGTGCAATGGCATTTGCACCACTGGTAAACTGTCCTTGAATTTTTTCACAAGCTTTGGCTACAGTAGTATTTGTAGCAATATATCCTAAGCGCCATCCGGTCATGGCAAAACCTTTGCTAAGTCCATTTACAAGTATAACTCTTTCTTTTAATGCCGCAATAGATGCAATGCTCACATGTGCTCCTGTGAAATTGATATACTCATAAATTTCGTCACTGATAATCAGGATATCAGGATATCTCAAAAATACCTCTGCCAATGCTTCCAATTCTTTGAGCGAATAAACCGCCCCGGATGGATTGCAAGGTGAAGAAAATAAAAATAGTTTTGTGCGCTCTGTAATGGCCGCTTCTAATTGGGCCTTATTGATTTTAAATCCAGTATTTCCAGTAGTTTTTATTTCAACCACTTTGCCCCTTGCCATTTTTACTAATTCGCTATAAGTAACCCAGTAAGGGGTAGGAATGATTACTTCATCCCCCTCATCTACGACGCTAAAAATGGTATTTGCCAGACTTTGCTTTGCACCAGTACTCACCACAATCTGATCTGGGGTATAGTCTAAATTATTATCTCTTTTTAGTTTTGTGCACACAGCTTCTCTCAAATCCAAGTACCCGGCCACAGGTGTATAATGGCTATAATTATCCTTAATAGCCTGTATAGCAGATGCTTTAATATGATCTGGCGTATCAAAATCGGGTTCACCCAAACTCAGGTCAATCACATCCTTTCCTTGCGCCCTTAGTTCACGGCCAAGCTTTGCCATTTTAAGTGTTTCGGGTTCACTAAATCTATTCAATAAAGATGATAGCTGCATGATTCTTATTTACAATGATTTGAAATGCGGGGCAAAAATAGGGATATGGTATTTGTATAGAACTTTTTAGGCTGTTAGTATATGCTTGTTCCTTACACCATTGAATTTACTGATGCTAAAAAATCTTACAAAATGGAGCGTTATACTATATCAAAATTGTGACATGCAATTTTGTTGAGGATATCATTTATACTCTTTGAATTCTATAATTGAACTTCTAATTACATATTAAAAATGATAGTGCCTCCAAGATAGTAAAATCAAAATTTTCTTTATTTCGTCAACTTAGTCTTCAAAAATAGATTTTTAATTGCCCCTGCGGGGAATGATTAAGCACTCACCACTACAAAATAAAAGTGTAAGGTAATATCTACACTTTCTTGTATGCTCGTATGCTCCAAATCAGTATTGCTAAATACCGCAAAACATGAATTCATAAAATAAATTCCTTCCCATTATTTTGCCATATAAATTTTAAATCAATAATTATGACTATTGGTAGTTTATTTCTGGAGGCGTCAATCAAAAAATTTAAATTTCAAAAATCTCAGGTAGAACTTGCCATTACCCAGCTCAATGAAAGCGATTTATTTATACAACCTTCATCGGTTTCCAATTCTATTGCCATCATTATGCAGCATGTAAGTGGCAATATGAAAAGCAGGTGGACAAATTTTTTAACGGAAGATGGTGAAAAAACATGGAGGCAAAGAGACGATGAATTTGAACCCATTATCTCCACAAAGCAAGCGCTGATGCAGGAATGGGAATCTGGTTGGAATTGTTTGTGGATTGCCCTAAACGATTTGCAGGAGCATCAGCTCACAAACGATGTATTTATCAGGCAGCAGCCACTCTCTGTAGTGGATGCCATCGTTCGTCAAATTGATCATTATGGCTATCATACGGGTCAAATTGTATTTATTGCTAAAATGATAAAAGATGTATCGTGGCAGCATATCAGTATGCCCAAAAAAATGAAGTAGTACAGCCTATTTCTGACAGGAGACCGCGATTGGTTACTTTTTGTAAAAGCAAGTATTAGACAAGATGCTATATTGCGCCAGCAATTATTAAAAAATAAAATTTTACACGATGAAGCATTTGCCAATAAATCCGGAATTATTTATTGAAAACAGAAAGCGATTTATGGCACGTATGAAGCCAAATAGTATTGCCATTTTTAATAGCAATGATGAAGTGCCGGTAAATGCAGATGCCATTTATAAATTTCAGCAAAACAGTGACTTGTATTGGCTTACAGGTGTGGAGCAGGAAGATTCAATGGTCATTTTTTTCCCAGGAAATCCTGATAAAAAATATAGAGAGGTTTTGGTATTGGTAAGACCCAATGAATTAAAAGAAAAATGGGATGGCCGGAGGCTTCGTGCTGAGGAAGCAAAAAAACTTACGGGTATAGAAACAATAGTATGGTTGGATACGCTGGATGCCCTGCTACAACCTTGGATTCATCTGGCAGATACCATCTATCTAAACACGAATGAGAATGATCGAAAAGCAAGCACTATTCCTACCAGAGATTACAGGTATATTATAGAAATGAAAAGGCGCTATCCTTTGCATCAATATGAAAGGAGTGCCCGCATCATGATTGAATTGAGAGCTATAAAATCAAAATATGAAACTGAGGTTTTACAACAAGCCATAGACATTACAGAAAAAGCATTTCGCAGGTTATTGGCTTTTGTGAAACCCGGCGTAATGGAATATGAAGTGGAAGCAGAATTGGTACATGAATTTTTGAGAAACAGGGCTAAAGGAGAAGCTTATGGAAGTATTATAGCAAGTGGTGATAATGCCCGCACACTGCACTATGTAAGCAATAATGCTGAGTGTAAAGATGGCGATATGTTGCTGATGGATTTTGGTGCAAACTATGGAGGCTATGCCGCAGACCTTACACGCACTATTCCTGTGAATGGCAAGTTTACAAGGCGTCAAAAAACTATTTATAATGCCTGTCTTCAATTACATCTTTATGCCAGAAGCATTCTTAAGCCCGGCATTACCATCATTGACTATCATGATAAAATTGGAGATGAAGCCACGCAGGTTTTTTTGAAAATTGGTTTGATTCGTAAGTCGGATGTAAAAAATGAAGACAAGGATAATAGGGCTTATCGTAAATATTTATACCATGGCATATCCCATCATCTTGGGGTAGATGTACATGATTTAGGCACTAAAGTTTACCCAGTAAAACCGGGAATGTTATTCACCATAGAACCCGGTATTTATATAGAAGAAGAGCAAATGGGTGTACGCATCGAAAACAATTTCTGGATAACAAAAAATGGAAATATTGATCTTATGAAAAATATTCCAATAACCGCAGATGAAATTGAGCAATTGATGAAAAAATAGGCATTGTGCTATATGACCATATTAAATATTGTAAAATAAAATATTGCCTATATCGGCTTATTATTGTGCATACATCATAACAAGAAAGGTTAAAAATGAAACAAATTCCAAACCTGTTTACATTAGGCAATCTGTTTTGTGGATGCATTGCCATTGTTTATACCATACAAAATGGATTAGTGCCTTTGTATTATAACAATGCACAGGCATTGGTGCCGGATGTAAATGAATTAGGCACTCAATACATCAATATACCTGAAAAGATTTTTTACGCTTCATTATTTATTGGAATTGCTGCAGTTATAGATTTTTTTGATGGTTTTCTTGCACGCCTTATGGGCGCTGCTTCTGGCATGGGCAAACAATTAGACTCATTGGCAGATGTGGTGAGTTTTGGAGTAGCTCCCGGTATGATTGTTTACCAATTTTTAAGGCTTGCTTATGCACAGCAAGCAGATGGCATTCTGGTATCTTCCATGTATTTATTGCCCGCATTTATTATACCTTGCGCAGCTGCTTGGCGGTTGGCCAGGTTTAATTTGGATACCAGTAAAACACAAAATTTTAAGGGTGTTCCCGTGCCTGCGGCGGGTTTATTTATTGCTTCATTTCCACTTATTTATTGGACAAATGAGTATTCATTCATTACTCGTTTACTCATCAACCCCTGGTTTTGGTATGTAATAATATTGATTGTAAGCGGCCTAATGATCAGTAGCTTACCCATGCTTGCATTAAAATTTCAAGATGCAAATTTCAAGAAGTTTATGCCATTTATAGCTATAGCAGCTACCATTGTTGTAACTTCAATTTTTGTGGGTTGGCTGTCTGTACCGCTTAGCTTTTTGGTATATGTTCTACTATCTTTGCTTACTTTAAAAAAAGAAAAATAATGACCGATTACAACGTACAGATAAAGGTAATGTTATTAAAAGACTTGCTGGATCCTCAGGGCAAAGCTGTGCAGGGTAGCATGCATAGTTTAGGGTTAGACACTGTGAGAGATGTAAGAGTAGGAAGACATATAACGCTGTCTATACAGGCGGATTCAGAAGCATCTGCAAGAAATGCAGCGGAAGAAGCCTGCAAAAAATTACTGGCCAATCCCGTAATGGAATATTATGAAATTGAAATGATTCAATAATCTTTATTCCAAAAAATGCTGTCTATTTTTAATGAATGATCCCGATGTTTTATCAACAAATATGCAACCCCTGCAAAAGGGTACATTGTATATGGTGCCTACCCCTTTGGGCAATCTTAGAGATATAACGCTAAGGGCATTAGAAGTTTTAAAACAAGTGGATGTTATACTTTGTGAAGATACCAGAAGCAGTGGAAAATTGTTAAGCTTTTATAAAATTTCAAAACCTCTTTCCCCATATCATCAGCACAATGAGCACAAAGTTTCGGAGCATATTGCCAATCAATTGCTGAGTGGAAAAACAATGGCTTTAATTACCGATGCCGGCACTCCGGGTATAAGTGATCCTGGTTTTTTTTTGGTAAGAACATGTGTTGGCAGAAAGATAAAAGTTGAATGTTTGCCCGGCGCCACTGCATTTGTGCCTGCATTAGTCAATAGTGGATTGCCCACACAGCATTTTATTTTTGAAGGATTTTTACCTTTAAAAAAAGGGAGACATACAAAACTGCTCAGCCTTGCTTCGGAAGAAAGAACAATCATTGTATATGAAAGTCCTGTGCGACTTTTAAAAACACTAAAAGATTTTTTAACATATTTTGGGTCAGACAGAATTGTAAGCATAAGTAGGGAGTTGACTAAATTGCACGAAGAAAATTTTCAAGGAAAATTAAATGAAGTAATTGAGCATTTTAGCAGCAAAACTATAAAAGGCGAAATTGTGATTGTAATAGCAGGTAAAGGCTAAAAAGAAATAAATATTAGATGAAGTCCATTTTTATAACAACGATTTTTTTAAGTACTATCCAAATAGTATTGCATGCGCAGCAAGTGGATGTGCCAAAAACTGTGGCGCAATCATTTAATAGTCGCTATCCGCACGCTGCTACGGAGCAATGGGAAAAATTACACAATAGATACGAAGTAGATTTTTACCTGAATGGTAAGAAGATGCGTTCCTGCTTTTCGCATGACGGCACATGGAATAATACCTGCAGACAAGTGCAGCCGAATGAATTGCCGCAGTCAGTTTTATCTGCTACCAATAAGGCTGCAAATGCAGGCTGGACAATAGATGAAGTATATGAATGGCAAATATCTGGCAAGCCCTTAGAATACCATGTGAGCTATAAAAAAGGGAGACAAAAAAAAGAAATTATCATCACTGCACTGGGTCATGTTGTTTCCAAATAATTCCTGTACAAATCAAAAATTATTTATGATTTTCAATTTCAGATTATTATGCAGCAATGCTTGCATAAGACTTATGTCTCTATCTTTTATAACAGTTTTTTTCTGTACTTCATCTGTATCAGCACAAGCGGATAGATGGCAGCAGCGTATTTGTTATACCATGAATGTGCAAGTAGATGCTGCGCAAAATAAATTTTCGGGTACACAGAAAATCGAATATTGGAATAACAGCCCTGACACTTTAGATAGGGTATTTTTTCACTTATACTGGAATGCATTTCAGCCCGGTAGTATGATGGATGTGAGGAGCCGTGAACTGGGCAAAATTGTTTTATTTCAAAGAAAAAATGGTGATCCCGTTTTAGATTGGGACGGTCGTGTAAAAGACAGAATACTCCATCTTCAAGAAAGTGAAGTTGGCTATCAACACGTAAGTAGTATAAAAATTAATGGAGTAGAACAAACACTCATTGAGCATGAAACCATTTTAGAAGTCCAACTCCAAAAGCCCATTCTCCCAAAATCCAAAACAGTTTTAGATGTAAATTTCGATGCTCAAGTACCGCTACAAGTGAGGCGCAGTGGCAGAGATAATGCAGAAGGAGTACGCTTTAGTATGAGTCAATGGTATCCAAAAATGGTAGAGTATGATTATCAGGGCTGGAATGCCAATCCATATGTTGCCAGAGAGTTTTATGGTGTTTGGGGAGATTTTGATGTGCATATTAATATAGACAAAACATATCTTGTGGCAGGTAGTGGCACCATTCAAAACCCTGATGAAGTTGGAGCCGGATATGAATTTGGCGCAGCCAAAATAAAAACTACAACCGGTGCAAATAAAGACTGGCATTTTGTAGCAAAAAATGTACACGACTTTGTGTGGGCGGCAGACCCACAGTACAAACTGATTAAACAACAAGTTACTGATGGCCCATTAATCTATGTAGTATATAAAGATAGAGACAGTGTACAAACCGTATGGCAGCAGCTTTTAGAAACAATGGTAAAAATTTACCCCTATATCAAAGAAAATTTTGGGGCTTACCCATATAAAAATTATTCATTTATACAAGGTGGAGATGGGGGCATGGAGTATCCAATGGCTACGCTTATAAAATCAGCAAGCACAGGTACGGCAATCCATGAATGGATGCACAGCTGGTATCAAGGCGTATTGGGTACAAATGAAAGCCTTTATTCCTGGATGGATGAGGGATTTACAACTTATGCTGAAAGTAAAATTTCAGCTTGGTTAAAAAATGACAATAGTTTTCCATTTGCTGATGATTATGATGGATATTATTCTTTGCAAAAAAGTGGTAAAGAAGAACCCATGAGTACACATGCTGATCACTATAATACAAACTATGCTTATTCCTTAGATGCCTATTCAAAAGGATCTGTTTTTTTGGCACAGTTGGGTTATATCGTTGGAGATAGTATGCTCCGTCAAATCATATTGCAATATTTTAATACTTGGGGTTTCAAACATCCCAATCCAAATGATTTTATCCGGATAGCTGAAAAAAAATCTGGGATGGCTTTGCAATGGTATAAAGAGTATTGGATTAACAGCACAAAGGCAATTGACTATGCCATTAGTGATGTAAAAGATGCTGCGGGAAAGGCAAACATTTCGATAAAGCGTGTAGGTCTTATGCCCATGCCACTTGATATTGAGATTGCATATAAAGATGGCTCCACCGAGACAATTTACATACCTCTGGGTCTTATGTATGGAGCAAAAAATGCAGAATCTGCAAATACTACAAAGATGCTTGCTGAATGGAAATGGGTAAACACAGATTATGAATTTATGATTGATAGACCTGTTAGTGAGATAAAGTCAATTGAAATTGATCCTTCTAAGCGTATGGCGGATATCAATAGGGTTAATAATAAGATTGTTGTGCCGGAATAGAAATTTTTGGAAAATAAATAATAGAAATAAAATTTAAAATATCTCACTCTAAAATCATATAACGTCCATAATAAGTAAGGTGCAAATCGGCTTGTTTAGCTAAATTTAATATATTTTCGTATTCGTTTTTTTCCGATTAATAGCTACCCAATAACAAAAACATATTTTCAATAGTTTGGTTTGAATCACCTACTCCTGTATTTTTGCGTGCCTTTTTGAAAAAAGCATTAAAAATCTTAATAATGATGAGAGCAGCATCCCGGAGTTTTGTTTACATATTTATAATTGTAATAACTACTTCGTTATTTTCTTGCAGGGTACAACGTATAGCTTACTTTAAAGACATACCTGATTCTGTAGATGTAAAATCCTTTCAAACCACAGAATTAACTCCTCCTGTTATCCTACCGGATGATGTTTTAAATATTGTAATACAAACATTAGATCCAAATGCAAATGCGATTCTCAATCAGGGAAATTTGGCCATTAATGCAGGTGCTACTTCTGCCGGAAGTAATGTAGGCCAAATGGCAGTTTCCGGGTATTTGGTAGATCATGACGGGTTCGTTCATCTTCCATATGTAGGAGATTTACAAGTAAAAAATCTTACAACTTCCGAAGTTCGGAAAATTGTTCAAGATAAAATGTCTTACTATTTCAAAGACCCTGTGGTAAATGTGCGTTTTTCTAATTTCAAAATAACTGTACTTGGAGAAGTTAGAAATCCAACTTCTTTTTTAGTGCCTTATGAAAGTCCAACAATCATTGATGCATTAGGACTTGCTGGTGATATTACAATTTTTGGAAGAAGAGATAATGTAATGCTCATACGCAATAAGCCAGGTGGTGAAAAACAAGTTACACGCATTAATCTTGATAGCAGTTATTCCTTTAGTTCACCTTCTTTTTATTTAAGGCCAAATGATGTCGTGTATGTAGAACCCACAAATGATAGGGTTCAAAGTACTAGTGCTTACCGCACAAGAGACATTGCTATTATCAGTAGTGCACTTTCACTCATGATTATCATCACAGCACGTTTGATAAGATAGTTTAATTTTAATTTAAATAAACACCAAATAATTAATTAAATCGCTTACAATGCAAGATTTGAATACGGATTTTAATGTTAATGGCGCACCTACACAGCAGGATGTTGATTTAAAATTTATTGTTGCCAAAATATTGGGAAACTGGTATTGGTATGTAATCTCGATCATAATATTTCTGGCTTTAGGTGTTCTCATTCAGTTATATACCTCACCACGCTATGCTGTAACTGCTAGAGCATTAGTAAATGGTTATACAGGAACCGGTAAAGGAATTACGGGAACAAGCGAAACAAATATGCTAGCAGAATTAGGCATGTTTTCAGTTCCTAATACTGTAAGTAATGAATTAGAAATTATACATTCTAGGAAAATTGTACAGCAGGTAGTATATGATCTTCAACTCAATGTTACTTATCTTGCCCAAGGAACTATTCGATATGAAGAATCTTACAAAAATTCCCCATTCTTTATAAAGATTACAGATTTGCTTCCAATGCTCCCAAATCCTATTGAGTATGACATACGTGTACTCAATGCCAACGAAGTAAAATTTACTGATTTGGAGACAGACAGTACTTTTACATTGAAATGGGGTGATTCCATCAAAACATATTATGGCAGTTGGATTTTAGAAAAAAATCCGACAGTTACTGAAACGAACCCAAAGCATAGATTGGGTATGACAATTTCCTCATATGGGGCAGCATTAAGCCGTTATCTTACTGCAATAGAAGCCATCACGACAAATGAATTTGTGAATATTATTGATATAGAAATTGATGGACCTACGCCAGAAAGAAATGAGGATATTCTTAGGCATTTATTAGAAATATATGTAAGGGCAGATATTAATGAAAGAAATAGAATTGCGGACAGCACTATCGGATTTATAAATAGTCGTATTGGCGGTGTAGCTGCTGATTTAGATAATATTGACAGAGGGATTGAGAATTTCAAAAAAGAAAACAATCTCACAGATCTTTCGGAAGATGCAAAGTTGGTTTTGAGTACAACATCAGATTTGAATAAAGAGCTTGCTTCTAAAGAGGTTCAACTAAAAGTAATTTCTGACTTAGAAAATTATTTAACTGATTCTAAAAATGCAGCTCGAATCATGCCTACAACTGCACCTATTCAGGATATGGCATTTGTGAGTACTTTAGAAAAATATAATGCGCTTCAAATACAGCGTCAGGGTTATTTGGCAAATTCAACTGAGGCAAATCCATTAATTAAAAATGTGGATATGCAGCTGGGCCAATTGAGAGGTGACCTACTTACAATGATGCGCACCTTTAAAAGTGGTCTAATAGTAGCAAGAAATGATATTCAAGGTAGAAATGCTGACGTAATGGCTCGCATGTCTAAAGTGCCTACACAAGAGCGTCAATTTTTGGATTTCACACGCCGTCAAAATGTAATGCAGGAGTTGTATCTATTCTTACTTCAAACTCGTGAACAGTCTGCGGTTTCAAAGACAAATAATATTTCACCAATAAGAGTATTTGATACTCCTCAAAGAGCACCTTTACCATACTTCCCTAATTTCATTTTGATTTCCATAGCTGCAATATTTCTCGGGTTGGTAATTCCTTCTGTGGTTATCTTCATGAAAGAGCTTTTAAATACAAAAGTGCTTACATCAGATGATATCATTGCATCTACGAATGTGCCAATTGTTTCAGAAATTGTACATACAAAGAGTGAGGAGCAAATTATTGCAGGTAAAGATTCTCGTAGTGAGATTAGTGAACAATTTAGAACATTAAGGACCAACTTGCAATTCTTACTTCCAAATCCAAGTGAGAAAGTAATTATGACTACTTCAAGCATGAGTGGTGAGGGAAAATCATTCATAGCAATGAATTTGGCAAATGTTTTAGCTCTCTCTGGTAAGAAAGTTTGTTTAATGGAAATGGATCTAAGAAAACCTAGAATATCTACTGCACTAAAAATGGATAATTCTGTTGGATTTTCTAATTATATAGTAAGTGATGCAATCACTGCGAAAGATATAATTAAACAAACGAATGTACACAACGATTTCTATTTAATTGGTTCAGGTACATTGCCTCCAAACCCAGCTGAACTACTTGTACACGATAAAGTAAACAAATTATTTACAGAACTGAAAGCTCAGTTTGATTATATCGTAGTCGATTGTTCCCCAGTTGGTCTTGTTACCGACTCATTGTTACTAGGTAGGTATGCTGATATAGTGTTATATGTAGTTCGGCAACGACATACTTTTAAAAAGCAAATAGGTATCGTACAAAGCTTACAGAATGACCGCAAATTCCGTAAATTAGACATTATCTTTAATGATGTGAAGTCATTACCTGGGTATGGTTATGGATATGGCTACGGTCAGTCTGGGTATAAATATGGATATGGCTATTATGATAACGAAAAGCAAGGTTTCTTCAAACGTCTTTTTGGAATGGGTAAAAAGAAGAAAAAAGCTTAATAGCATCCTAAGCGTACTATAATTAGAAATTATATAATATGCCATAAGCTTTTGCTTATGGCATATTTCCTTAATAAATATAGGTATATGGCTAAGAAAAAGCAAGTCATACAAAGTGGAGTGTGGCAAATATTAAATGCTATAGTAAAGACAGCCTCTCATTTTGTATTCTATGCTTTAATGGCAAGATTGCTTCCCAATGCTAAAGCAGAACTTGGAATTTTTGCAATTCTCAATTCATTTATGAATATAGGTAATATATTGGGTGATGGTGGTATGGGTGACGCAATTTTACAACGTAAGGATCCGGAAAAAGGTCATATAAATGCTGCTTTTTTCTCGGGTTTCCTTTTGTCTGGTATCATATTTATTACACTGCTAATAGCAGCTCCTTTTATTGCAGACTTCTATAAAGAGCCGCGTCTTACATCATCTCTTCGAACATTTTCATTGATGTTTCTCTTTGCATCAGGTGGTGTTGTATCACTAAATTTATTACAAAAAAATTTTAAATTTCGAAAAATATTTTTTGGGGATGGCGTTTTCTTAGTTGCTTCAAATATTGTAGGTATTTTAATGGCATGGCAGGGTATGGATTTTATGGCTATTGTATATTCTCAGCTTCTGTATTATGCAGCAAGAATGATTTTGTTTTTGTTAGCAGCTCCCATTCCTCTTAAGCATGGTTTCAACAAGCAGCAATGGCGTGAAATGTTTAACTATGGCGGTGGTTTAACCCTTATTCGGACAAATAATTACATAGCAAACTTTGGAATAGTATTAGAAGTTGGAAAACTGATAAGCCAGTCATTGCTTGGAGTTTTTGACCGTACCTATCGCATCATGAACATACCACAAAGGTTTTTATACGATACTGTACAAAGGGTCATGATGCCGGCTATGGTTAGCAAAATGGGTGGTAATAAAGGAGTGTATAATGTTTTTGAGAAAACAATGTCACTTATGAACACCATTATGGTACCACTTACTTTCTTTTTGATCGTTTTCACTAAGCCAATTATCATCATTCTATTGGGACCAAAATGGGTTGATGCCAATACCATCCTACTTATGCAAATTTGTTTTTTGAGTTTACCTATGCGCATGAGTAGTAGTCTTGGGGATACTTTAATGCGTGTTTATAATCTTATAAAAATTAACCTCATCAGAAAAATGATTAATTCTATTGCTATTCTGATTTTTATTTATATTGGGTACATAGTAAATGGTCTTATTGGTATTGGTTGGGCAATTTTTGCTTCTACCATCCTATCATATATACAAATGATCCTGGTTATTCGTAAGCGAATTTATCCTAACGAATGGAGGGGTTTGATAATAAAACCTTTTTTTAATGGATTTAAAATTACTTTGTTTTGGATTGTTCCTACTGCAATACTTGGGTTTTTGTTGAATTTAGTTTTACAAAGTGATATTATAACTTTTGGGTTGGTGAGTAGTATTTTAGGAGTTGTAATGGCCATCGCTTTTCTTAAAAAGCCTGCTCTACTTACATCCGATATTGAATATATACAAGATGATCTCATTAGCATGTTTAAAAAAGGGAAAAAGAAAAATAAAAAAGGTAATAAGAAAACTGGTGAGTCTGCCTTCGAGAATAAAATGGACACTATAGAATAAGTAAAAATAATATATTCATTTAAAATATCTTTGCACGGCAGGCACTTATAAAAAAAAATTATGATAGCTACATATAAATCACTAGCCAAAGGCCCTGATACCAATCGATTTAAAATAAGGTCATCAGAAGTTACTTTTTTTGCCCTAACTTTAGTTATTGCCTTAGCAACGTATTCGTCCTTAGTACTTACTTCTTCATTACCACTTATATTAATCACACTTCCATTGGTGGCTTATGATCGTGCTTTTATGTTTCCTCTTTTTACGGCCATTCCTTTAGCACAGGGCGCTTTTATTACTGATGAAATTGATAGCGATAGTATGGCAGAGAGTATTGCCTTGCTCACTGTTATGCCATTACTTATGTTTGACTTTCTGAAATTAAAAAGTAAAATAGTTCCTTATAGATTTGTAATTTGGTATGTACTATTTGGTATGTTGGTAATTTTAGGCTTAATTGTTTATATGCAGCATCCTGAAAACAGGAGATTGGGAGAGTCAATGCATGAGCCATCCTACCGGCTTTATGTACGTATTACATTTAAAATAATAAAAATTACATTTTATTTTATTTATCTAAAGGTTTTAATCAACTATTCATTACAAAAAAATCTGCGAACTTTAGAATATATAAGAAAAATTGCACCTTGGATTGTTTTTATGTTAGGAGTTTATCTAGTTTTATTTGGTCGTTCTCAAAGCGGAGCTGCCACAGGCGATACCGAATCATTGCAGTTGGGTGATGCCCATCACGGGGCATTTACTTCACAGCTTTGTGCTGTGGGTATATATATGTACGTTACCATTTTTACAAAAGGGGAGAAATGGTATAATAAACTTCTCGCATTTATTTCTCTTGCTATGATGTTTATTATGATCATGCAAATGGGTAGTAGAAACGGATTAGTATGTTTTTTCTTAGTGAGTTGTCTGGGTTTATATATCAATCTTAAAGGCAAAAGAATTGACTACCAGTTTTTGGTTATAGGTTCATTTGCATTAATTGGAGTAATTGGAATTATCTTTTCTTTAAACTCACCTACAATACAGCGGGCCATTTATATGTCAACTGTAGAAGAAGGCGGAAATAGATGGTATTATTGGGAGGCTGGTATTGAAGCTTTAAAGCATTACCCAATTTTAGGTATGGGGGGGCATGAACCTGCATCGATAGCTGCGGTTGCCAAATATGGCCCTGGTTTTATTGATAGTAAAGTAATGCATAATAGTTATTTGGAAATGGCCGTTGAGTATGGTATAGTAGGCGCATTATTTTATATTGGATTCTTGGGCACTGTATTTATTTGGAGTTATAGGCTTTTTATTTTTGCCTTGAAAAAAAATCATTTATTACTCACAGCTCCCTCTATAAGTTTTTTAATTCTTATGTTCTCCGCCCTTTTTGTGAGCAGAATCTGGGAAACAGCTATTTGGTATAATATTAGTCTGGTATATGCTCTTTGTATTCAGCTCTTATATGTGAATTGGATGAAGAAGAAAAAAAGGAATGTAGTAACTTACTCATCTATGGGAAATCAAATACAGGATGCACAACAAAAAAATGTTGGCGGTTTGCGAAGTGTATAAAAATCATTTATCAATAGCAACTCCACCTTATCGGGTGGAGTTTTACATTATATCAATTTTATGGACATATCTATCAATACTCCAGCTTTATTATTTCCTGCAATTAGTTTGATCATGCTTGCTTACACCAATCGTTTTTTGTCATTAGCCAGTTTAGTAAGAAACCTACACACGAAGTATAAAAGTGAATCAAATAAACAGGTTATACACCAGCAAATTCGCAATATTCGCTATAGGCTAAAACTTATAAAAAACATGCAGGCATTAGGTGTACTTACTTTTATAACTTCAATTATAAGTATGTACATGATATATATTGACAGTATGTCAATTGCGCATATTTTTTTTGCACTCAGCCTCCTTGCTTTTGGGGCAAGCCTTTGTTTTTCTTTTGTTGAAATTCAGATAAGTACAAGGGCAATTGAAATAGAGCTCAGCGATATGGAAGGTCTTGAAGATCCTTCCATTGTGGAGTATATTAAAAGCAAGTTTGATAAAGATGAAAAAGAAGAGTGACAAATGCTTGTTATATTTTAGATAGGAATGATTTTGAGCATATATGGGCTATTTGTTATCAAATTTATATGGCTAAATTTTATAAAAAGAATACAGATTCATCAATTAATGTGCGCCCAAAAGTCATCATGTTTCTAAGCTATTTTTAAAGCATCTTCATAGAAGGTTGAACAGTCGAAAATCGATTACCATTTTTTGATCTCATCAACCAAGTGAACATGATCTCATCACAACTATTGCTCATATTTGAAATTCAATCTAAGCACAAAAAATCTTATTTCCAAAATGATACTTGCTTAATGCTTTAATATTTCAATTACTCCATTTGGCCTAAAACATAAAATCTCTTCTCATGATGTTCCAACGAAGCGATAATGAAAACGTAACTGTTTTATGTGCATCAATCTCGTCTTCTCTTTTTAAATTTCTATAATAAAAAGTGCCGTCTAAAAACATGTTTTCAAATAATTCATAACTGGCTACACCTTGAAATATATTGCAATTTGCCAAAATGCCATCACCAATTTTATACCCATAATCAATGAGTTTTCCGGTTTCAGGATCACGTGGACGATTATAATAATCTGATGTAGGCCAACTACCCATATTGATACCAGCACTATCCAAACCTTGCGCATAATGAATGAAAGTGCCTTGGATATATAACTTATGCATGGGCTGCCACCTGGCTATTCCAATGTACTCTTTAAAGTTAGCACCTAATGGGTGAGCAAATGGTTGGTTGTAATGTACAAATGCAGCAATGGGTTGCACATCCCCGGTTTCATCAAAATGCTGATAGGTATATGGTCTTACATAATTTACTTCCCCTTGAAGATCCAAATTATTTATACCAAATGCATCAATATATTTTGCACCAAGCTGAAGCGCCTGCTTATTGCCCCACCATTTATTGTTGTTTAGTATTTCTTTTACTTTGAGTTCATCCAGCATAAATTGTCCATATACCTGTACCTTCTTTGCAATGTTTGCCTTAAAATCAAATGCCACAACAGAATTGTCCTCACTACCCACATTCATTTCGCTGGGGCGTAAAAAAATGACAGGTATCATATACTGTATGTCAAACATATTTTCTCTGCCAAACACGATGGCTTCATATACGCCAAGATTCAGCCATTTTGTAGCGTTTATATTGAGGTAATTGATGCGTGCATATTTTCGAGGAAAGTATTCATTTCCTCCACTTCCTGTTCTTGCATACAATTCCATAAACAGGTTTTGATAATTAAATTTCCAAATACGGGTATTTATTTTTAAGAACGTGGAGTTATTGCTAAAATCACTCATCAGCAAACTGCGATAGCCATTTCCAAAAAAGTTTTTATCATAGCCAAATTGCATGTCAATGTATTTGGCCACATTCCAGGATACTGCTCCCCTTGCATCAAAATAATCTAATATTTGATTATCACCATAAGTCTTTTCTTTAAAATTTCCATTGTTGGGTATGGCATCAAAACTATCTACCCAATTGTTTACAAAACGTGGATCTCTTTCTTGATTCTCTGTGAAATAAGCATAGAAACCAACCCGCTTCATAATCATACCCCTTGCAGATAGACCTCTTGTATTTTGAAACAAAATATCTTTATTATCATCTTCCTTACCGCCTGTGAAAAGAACCACAGGATTGATAGCAAGAAAAAATTCATCATTATTTACTTCAAGCAAATTGCCTTTGTTTTTATACAATGCATTGAATACATCATTCTTACTTTTATAATATTCCCGTGGCTTACTCCACTCACTATTATTCATGAGCAGATGAAGCATATTTTCCTTATCCACAGGTGTAAGGTTTATGGCTTTTGCATACACACTATCAGCAGCGGCTACACTATCAATCCATTCCACATTTCTTGCTGCATTGCGGCGCATGTAGGGTTTTACGGCCGAAAAACTTAGATCACTCAATCTTGTCTTTATTTCTAAACGATCTAAAACAATATTTGCTTTATCGCCAAAAGGAATATAATTTGTCTGTGCATATACACCACATGATACAAGCAATACAATACAGGTGCAAATGGTTTGTATATATTGCGTGCTTTTGATACGAATTGAAATCATAGATCAAATGAGTTACTTAATAAAAAATGCAAGTATAGTAAATGAAGGCCGCATAGTAGTGGCCGATGTTTTAATCAAAGGAAAACGAATAGAGAGAATTGGTGCAAACATACAAGTTTCTCATGCTGTACAAGAAATTGATGCTACAGGACTACATTTAATACCCGGTGCCATAGATGACCAAGTTCATTTTAGAGAGCCCGGTCTTACACACAAAGCTGATATCTACACAGAGGCAAAAGCTGCTGTGGCTGGTGGTATTACTTCTTTTATGGAAATGCCTAATACCATGCCGCCAAGTTTTACACAAGCACTTTTAGAAGACAAGTATCTTATTGGCAAAGCCAAAAGCTTGGCTAATTATTCTTTTTATATGGGTACGAGTAATGATAACTATGATGACGTAATGCGTACCAATGAAAAAAGAAAAATGGTTTGTGGGATTAAAATTTTTATGGGAAGCTCTACCGGAAATCTTTTGGTGGATAATCCTTTGGTGCTGGATAAAATTTTTGGTGGAAGTGAACTGCTCATTGCCACCCATTGCGAAGATGAAAAAATGATCAAAAAAAATCTTGAAGATTTAAAGCAGCATAAACAAGCATTAGAAGCATCCGATCATCCAATCATACGAAATGCAGATGCCTGCTTTGAGTGTAGTTTTAAAGCCATACAATATGCAAAAAAACATGGTAGCCGCTTACACATTCTGCATATTTCAACTGCTAAGGAGCTTGCATTATTTACAAATATGCTTCCACTTACGCAGAAGAAAATTACTGCAGAAGTATGTGTACATCATCTGCATTTTACAGCTGACGATTATGCAATACTGGGGAATAAAATAAAATGTAATCCTGCCATAAAATCCTCAGAAAATAAAGATGCTTTATGGGCAGCGCTGTTAGACAATAGGCTTGATGTAATAGCAACCGATCATGCCCCACATACCCCTGAGGAGAAATCCGGAAATTACGAACAAGCACATGCAGGGTTACCGCTGGTACAACACTCCCTGCTATTGATGATGCACTATGTACAACAAGGAAAAATAACCATTGAGCGTGTGGTAGAAAAAATGAGTCATGCTGTAGCCGATTGTTTTAATGTAAAGGACAGAGGCTATATACGAGAAGGATATTATGCAGATATAGTGCTTTTAAATAACAATCAACAAACAACTATTTCAAAGGAAAATATTTTATATAAATGTGGTTGGAGTCCTTTGGAAGGCGTACAACTGCCAGCTACTATTGATTATACATTTGTGAATGGACATCCCGTATTTGCAAAAGGCATTTGGAATGAAAATCAAAAAGGACAGCGGCTGGAATTTGATCGATAATATTGCTGCGGTGGTAGATGATAGGAGGCCTAATTTTTTGCCTGCCGACTTTCTAAAGCTTTATAAATTGTATCTAAAATTTTTGTTCTCACATTTAATCTGGAGAGCATTGTATTGTCTGCACCATTTGGATAAACACGATTGGATAAAAATACAAAAACAAGTTGTTTGTCGGGATCTGCCCATACACAAGTACCTGTAAAGCCAGTATGGCCAAACGTAAGTGGAGAACAGCTTTGAGCAGGATAGGGTTCTTTACGATTTAAGTTATCCTTTTCAGGTTTGTCAAATCCAAGACCCCTTCTACTCACACTACTTTGGTATGCAGTAAATGTATTTATCGTTTCAGATTTTAAATATTTTTTACCATTCCATTCTCCTTTATTTAAGAGCATCATAAAAATGGAAGCTACATCTTCTGCATTGCTAAACAAACCTGCATGACCAGCCACGCCACCGAGCATAGCAGCACCGGGATCGTGTACATACCCTTTGATGAGTTGCTCTCTAAATTGCATTTCCCATTCCGTAGGTACTATATTTTTTTCGGCAATAAATTGTAAGGGAGTAAAATGAATATTGGGCAACTCCATGGGTTCATAAAAAGTTTCATATAGATAGTTGTCTAACGATTTTCCTGTGATGGCTTCTACAATCAATCCTAAAAAAATAAAATCATTATCACTATACACATAGCTGGGATTTGAAGATATTTTGCTTTGTAATATTCTTTGATAGATACTGTCTTTCCAATCCTTTCTTAAAAACATATTTGCAGCCACAGGGATGGCATATTGACTATCTGAGATCTGTTGATAAAGTTCTGGTAGTGGATCTCCTGATTTTGCATCAATTGTTTCTTTATAGAATGGAATGTATGCCAGCATGCCGCCTTGGTGTAGTAAGAGCTCACGTATGGTTATAAATGCTTTATTGCTCCCTGCTGTCCAGGGAAGGTAATGCACTATTGGTCTTCCTAATTCTAATTGGCCTAATTCAAATAATTTCATTACTGCCAATGTGGTAGCAGCTACTTTAGTTACGGAGGCAAGGTCATACACACTCTGCACATTTACTTTTTCTAGTCTGTCATAAGTAAAATGTCCGTATGCTTTATTCCATACAATACTATTATTTTTTGCAATCAACACTTCACAACCCGGCATAGCATATTTGTCTATTGCAGTATTAATGATACTATCTATCTGTATGAGTACAGACGATTCAAAACCTGCTTCCTCCGGGCTTTGTAGCATTTTTTTTGATAAGGATACAGCTATGCCACTACCTGCTCTTAATTGTTCGCAAATGGTAACAGGAAGCCTGCCTGTGGCGGTAAATTTCCCCTTCAACCAATCTACTGCTGCGTGTTGAAAAATAACATCATCTTCATACATACAAATCAAGTTATTTACATTGCATATCTCCTTTAAGCCGTAAGGATTGCCAAAGGCTAGAACCAAACTATTTGTTTGCTGCGAAGCTTTATTTATAAATGTAGAAACCTGTGCTGATATACCAAAGTTTGAAGCTATGCCACCTCTATACTTATGTAATCCTGTAATTACAATATCATAGTTCGTTTTTAATTGTTCCAGCAATTTTTCAATAACAAAATGCTCGGCTTTATAGTCTAAATAAAATACATCGGCTTTATACTCTTTTTTTAAACGACTACTGATGGTATTATCATTCTGATCTCCAATTAAAATATATGCAATTCTTGCGGTACTATCTATAGGTAGTGATATTTTTTTATTCCATTGTAGAACAGTAAGTGCATGCTCCGCAATGTCTTTTCTAATGGCTGGCACATCTGTATTAAGATCAGCTGTAAGATTTTTTGTGTCAATGATAGGCTTTTGTATGAGGCCTGTATGATATTTTGCATACAACACTTTCTTCACTTTTGCTTCAATGCTATCTGCCGAAAGTATTCCTTTGTGTATTGCTTTTGAAATTTGCTCAATGGCATCTGCCGCATCTTGTGGCAGACAAAGCATATCATTTCCCGCAAGTAAGGACTGTACTGCTATAGCTCCATTACTGTAGTATTTTGTAACGCCTTTCATTTCAAGACCATCTGTAAAACTGATGCCATTAAAATGCATTTCATTGCGCAGCAAATCACTAACATTTGCTTTGGATAGGGTAGTGGGTTGATGTGGGGTAGCATCAATGGCGGGTATGCTTAAATGGGCCACCATAACGCTGCCCACTCCCGCTTCAAAAATTTTCTTGAAAGGATAAAGCTCTAAGGAATCTAAATCTGCAATTGACTTATTAATGACAGGTAGGTCAAGGTGTGAATCCACGCTTACATCTCCATGACCGGGAAAATGCTTAGCACAAGCCATTATACCTGCATCCTGCATACCCTTCATGATGGCAATGCCTAAGTATGCAACCTTATATTTATCCTCGCCAAATGAGCGAACACCGATAACTGGATTTGCTGCATTATTATTAATATCTACTACAGGCGCATAGTTTACTTGTATGCCCATTCGTTTGCACTGCTCACCTATAACTCTACCCGCACGGTATATCAATCCTTCATCCTGCACAGCACCCATTGTAAGCTGATCGGGTAGCCGCATGACGCTATCCGCCATACGCATGCCCAATCCCGTTTCTCCATCTACACATATCAGAATTGGTGTTTGTGCTTTGCCTTGCAAATCATTTAAAATATTTGCTTGGTAAACAGGCCCACCCTGAAAAATACAGATTGAACCAATATTGTATTTGCGCACCAATGAATCTACACGCTTTGTATAAAACACAACACCACCAGGTGTTTTTTCAGATAGTCTGACAACAATAAGCTGCGCAATTCTTTGCTTTTTACTCAGGCTTTTATACACACTATCTACCCAGTGTGTGGCTTCGGGAGTGAACTCGTAAATGGATTGTGCCTGTATATTGCCTATTAATCCAATCAAAAGTAAAATTGTGGTAATAGATTTTAATCGCATCGGCGGAAAATTATGTATTCCTCAAATTGTCTGTCTCGTATTTTTTGTTTTAACAAGAAATAATGATTACAGAATCGCTAATCGCTGAAAATAATTGATTCCTAATTAATCAATGTATTAATGGGATAAATTGCTTTAATACATTTCATACAAAATGGCAAAAGATGATTTAAAACAGAATAGCTATTGCACAACTAAATATCTATGCCCAAAGATTGGAAGGATAAACACCCCTGGCCACCAGGGCATCCACACTGGCTTGTACTACCGGTGCATCTTCTTTATAAGTTACACCAAACCATTTGGCAGATGTGGACACCAATTCTATTACACCAGCCCCGGTTTTTATAAATTGGTCTGCCATTTTAGGCATGAGGTATTCACTTTTGGGTAAGTGTATATTTTCCGTGAGGAAATTTTTAAATTCAATCCTACAAAGGTCAATAAAGTTTTGATGGAAACAGAAAAAATTCATACTTACTTTGGTATTTTCTGATAGTATGGTTTCTGTATCGGTTTCTTTATACACGATACTATTATCCGGCCTGCGATAAATGTCTAAGCGTTCGTCTATACCAGTCATTTCAGACTGGGTATTTGTGGAAATTACACCTCGGCTTACACTGCCATTTTCACTAAGTGTATTGGCTAATTCGTAGCCTATAACAGCATAGGTTTTTTCACTACAGCGATTAGTTAAAAATGTATATGCTTTTTTAAATGCATCAGCCCCATAAAAATCATCTGCATTGATTACTGCAAATGGTTCATTGACTATGCCTGAGCAGCAAAGTACGGCATGGGCGGTACCCCAAGGCTTTGTGCGCTCCTGTGGTATGGTAAAGCCTTCTGTAAAACTATCTAACTGCTGATAGACATATTCTATTTGTATTCTATCTTTTAATTTAGGCTCTACTATCTGTTGAAATGAATGGGCAAAATCTTTCCGAATGATAAAAACTACTTTACTAAATCCAGCAGCAATGGCATCATAAACTGAATACTCCAATATTGTTTCTCCAGATGGTCCAAATGACTGTGTTTGCTTCATGGAGCCATATCTGCTTGCCATTCCTGCGGCTAATATTACAACTGTAGGCATATTTTTACATTTAGTTTAAAGCGGCGCAAAACTAAGAGAAAATATTTTTTGTGGAATAGATTATTGCTGATTTACCCTTAATAGCTCAACTCTTTTCATGACTGTTTCTACATTGCAATGATTCCAGATTTTCAAATCATATAATTTTGTAGGCATGCAATTCAGATATGCAAGACATACCAATCAGCTCCTAGCCATTCAGGATTTTTATACTACAATCTTAGGATTAGAAGTTTTAGGCAGATTCAATAATCATGAAGGGTATGACGGCATATTCCTTGGCCATGCCGGACAAAGTTGGCATATAGAATTTACAACTACTGCTGCAAGCATACTACATAATTTTGATGAGGATGATATTCTTGTATTCTATCTTAGTTCAAGTCAAGAAATTGACTTGATTCAGCAAAGAATGGAGGAGGCACATATCAAATCTATTATTCCAAAAAACCCTTACTGGCAGCAAAACGGAATCATGTATGTCGATCCTGATGGGCATCGGATTGTATTGACTTTGAAAAATATTATTATAAAAGGATTGGATGATTTATCTGTTCTTGCTGCGCAATGTGGGATAAAAACATGGAATGAACTACTACTCTATATAAAAAAGTTACCCTATGGTAGAAATGCAAACCGATCAGATTTTTCATTAGTACTTCAGGAAGGAAAAGGCACCTGTAGCTCAAAGCATGCATTTGTAAAATCAATAGCTGATAATAATGACATTCCTGAAATTAAACTCATGCTATGCATATTTCGAATGAATGAAACAAATACGCCAAAAATTGCTTCCATACTCACTTCAAATGACCTCCACTATATTCCGGAAGCTCATTGTTTTCTGCAAATTGGCAATGAAAAAATAGATCTAACTACACCACTTTCTGCTTATGCTACATTTCAACATGATATTATAGTTAGTATGCCTATAGAGCCAGATCAGGTCAAAACATGGAAGGACATATTTCATAAAGCATTCATAAAGCAATGGATGGTAGAGAACAATATCAATATGTCTTTTGAAAGACTTTGGCAAATCCGTGAAAGCTGCATTGCAGCTATGTAATTGAATGAAATTGTTTACGAATTATGCAATGGCTGGATGTATCCTATTTCTGAATTTTAATAGTTATTTAAATAGCATCCATTCATACAGATTTTTTCTGAAGTAAATAAGGTTTGCCCCTTCGGGGAATGATTAAGCACGGCTCATCATTGCGAGTGAAACGAAGCAAATAAAAAACATTAAAATCAATGTTTCAAACTATACAGAATCCAATTGGCATGTCCGCCCACCGCTCCAGCAACATGATATTGAGAATAGGGATTACGGGGCGATGTATAATAACATGTATAAACTCAAATTTTGCAGTTGAACTATCCAGTAAGACTTAATGGCGGTTTTGTATTTTCAATAAATTAGAAAAGGTTATCATACTATTGCCGTCTTTTGAGGGGAACACTCAGTTTTAGCACCATGTTTTCTACACAACTTCCCACTGCAAAGCAGTTGATTCTTAATGTTGCAAGTGTAGGACTGGGTTGCTTTTGAAGCGTTAGCTGGTTAAATAAACTCATTAAATTATAGGCAATCATTACCAATCTCATGGCAGTTCCTGTTGTACAAAAGTCATCTATACAAAATCCTTGTAAGCCAAAGTCTTCTTTTAATTCTTTTATTCGATTTTCTTCATCCCCTCTGCGTTTATACTGTTCCCAAATTTCAATTGCTGGTAATATTTGATTGGTTACAAAAGCATGGTAATGTGTTATGTAAACCTTCTCTTCCTCAATATCATCTAGTTTAAAAAGGCTAGTAATTTTTTTGCCTGTTACTCTTTTCCAACCAAATATCTTACAAAGTACTTCATTTAGTTTTACTACTGCTTTATGGCTAAATTTAAAACAATCTATCCATGTACTAACCCAAAAACTCTCTATTATATTTAAGGCTTCTATTTTATTATTACTCTTACTTTCTGGTAAACCCAATTCTAATAGTTTTTTACTAATTCCTGTTTTGTCTATTAACATTTTTATCTCTTGCATACCGCCCTATGGTGTTACCGATTTATCGCTATATTCATGTAGCAATCTCATACATCAAATTTAATTCATATTGGCTGCTTTACATTCAACTGCAAAATTTGGGTTAATAAAAAAAGACTGCAATAAATGAATAGATTACTATTCATTTATTGCAGCCCTATACTGAATTAAGTTTAATCCTTATTCAATTTTTAGAACTGAGTTTACTCCTTTACTACACTTAAACTATATCCTGTTTTTTTGTCCTTTATAAAATAGATACCTGGTTTATATTTGCTCATATCAATTATTCCATTTCCATTTATTTGCTTTTCAGATAGTAAAAGCCCATCACGATTTGTAAGGAGCACAGTTACATTTTCTGTGGTTTGAATATGCAATTCATTGAGAACTGGGTTTGGATATGCAGCTACCATACGTATAGATTCCACATTACTACTATTATTATTAATTCCCGGAGGGGCACTTATACTGATGGTTTTTACACCCGCAGCATTGGTCTGACTATTGGTAACATTTGGCGCTGTATTGTATTTCAAAACAACCGGGTTTGTAGCCCCATTGATTTGTACAGTTTTGCCCGTACTTGCTGTAGCTGCTACATTTACTACAATTATAAAATAGCGAGTTGAACCTGCCGGTAGCGATGAATATATATTTACACTGTATTGTTTTGGCGCAGCAAAATTTGGCACCACATAAGCTAAATAACTTGCTCCTATAAGTGAAGGCGTAGAATTTTCATAAACATATGCATAGCTAAGGTCATCAGCATCGTGGGTGCCAGATAATGTGAATTGGATATTGTTTGCTACCACATTATCCGTATTTACAACTGCCTTTAAAATATAAACAATATTGCTTGTACTACCTCTGGCAATATTTCCAGCTGCTACTGCATTTGAGCTGAGTGTAATATCCGCAGCCTGTATGGTTTGTAAACCTGCAGCACTGGTTTGATTGTTGGTAATATTTGGTTTTGTTGAAAAACCAAACACCACAGGATTTGTACCTGCAATGATTCTTACCGTTTTATTATCGCTGGCAGTATCTCTTACATTTACGCTAATGATAAAATAACCGCTATCATTAATATACATCTGTCGATAAACATTTACAGCATAAGTGGCAGGCGCATTTAGATTTGGAACAACATACCCAAGATATGTAGCACCGCTCAAACTTACTTGTGTAGGATTGTAATAAATATAAGCACCAGTAAGGTCATTGGCATCATGCGTGCCGGAGAGTGTGAATGTTACTTTGTTTACAATTGCTGACGAAGTACTCACTCTCATGCGTGTAGCTGAAATGATATTGCTCGTAGAGTTTTGGAATAAGGTATCTGCTGCAATGGTAGCTGAGCTGAGTGTAATATCCGCAGCCTGTATGGTTTGTAAACCTGCAGCACTGGTT
>ERZ650309.123-NODE-123-length-37960-cov-18.676085_pt1 | contig 37960 bp, 45 predicted proteins | sample MGYA00376245_ERZ650309 | MGnify/ENA primary metagenome ERZ650309 (study PRJEB26733, sample SAMN07839294) | wastewater metagenome | biome: urban; feature: wastewater treatment plant; material: waste water | place: USA: North Carolina | collected 2016-04-26 ... | reverse complement strand
GACATGAGCGTCTCGCCGGAGGAATCCTCGCCCTTTAGGGCGGGGAGGATGTCAAATCGCAGACTTTGAAAAACTGCTAAAAGCATTCGACAATTCACACACTGAGGACTAAGAAACCAAATTGCCAATCAAAGGATCACCCGCCAGCGTCCTAACCAAACTGTTCACTGTCACGGTTTGCTGATTACTGGTCAGCGTATTGTTATCCGTCCTCACAAAAATCTCACCATCCCCAGTGGTACTCTTCACTGTATTAAAGCCTGAGTTATCCCAGTAGTATTTGAAGCTTAAATACTGTTGATACAGAGGCTTTGCACAATCCCAGCTTTCCAAATTCCAATCCACTCGCTTACCAATCTCTACCGCACCACCTGTAGTCCCATTATTTACAACGTAATTTCCATCAAGCTCATTGTATTCAGCATCGAAGATACGAGGCACATAAGTAGGATCAGAGCTAACGTGCTCACCGCAATTAGAGTAAAGATGAATACCGCCACCTGCATTCCCGGTAATCGTGTTTCCAGTAATAACATTGCTGTAGCTGCCATCTACTGCAATCGCTTCACGTCGTCCACGTCCTGTTCTGGGCGTGCCATCAGCATTTAAAAATCCACCATTACTGAAGGTGCTGTTACTGATCGTATTGTGGTGCGACCCCATGTCTAAATAGACAGCAGGTCCTCTCGCTCCATCAATGATGCACTGATTAATTAATACATAGCTGGCACCTACCCAAACATAGACGCCCGTTCCCTTCGGTTGCTGAATATTAAGATTTTCAAAATTAATATGATGAGGTGCAGTTGCTTGTATGCTTGGCCATAAGCCTTCTGGATCATTTTTAAGATCAGCAAACTCTTGGGTTGTGAAGTCTCTGTGCACAAATATGGCTGTACCATAGCCTTTAAGGGTGCCATTTTTTACAGTGACATAGTTAGTCTGACTAGCGGCACTAGAGCTTATGAAGATAGCTGAATTAAAACCATCGGACGATAGCGTACTGCCATTCAAATCAAGAACGATATTGCTTACGCCATCTATGATAAAGCGGGTATCTGTGAGATTGCAGTTCGGCGGAAGAGTCAGGCTTTTTGTTAAGTAGATCACCTGACCCTGATATTGGTCACAGCCCGCTGTTAGTTTCCCGAATCACACTGGAACTCAATGGTTAAATCATACGCATCTAAAAAGTTAGTAGCACTTTCTTCTGCGGTTTTTATAGTAATCGTGTCGCCCTTTTTTAGGTCAATGAGATGACGGCGATAATCATTTAACTCCTCACCAATAGTCGTTCCTGCATAATCATCCTGAATAAGCTGACTAAACTGGACATTATTAATCATCAACTTGACTAAGCATCGATTTCCGGTAGGCCACAACCCCTGAATGGTGGATTTTGAGGCTGTTCGATATTGAACCCAGTACGAACCATCTTTAGGTACAACCAAGTGGCCTGAGCCATCAAAGGCAAATCCGCCTTTTAAGTTTACCTTGCCATTGGCATTACCTTGAGCCTGTGCTGGTGGCTTATCTCCATTAACTCCCTTATTGGCAGCATCACCCACCCGAACCCAAGCTGCTGGCCAGAAGTTAGGGTGTGTAATATCTAAATCCGTATCTGCACCATCTGAGCTATTCACTCGAATAGTGCCAGCTTCATAATTAGGTGTATTGGTTAAGTCAGTGATTGAAGAGGCCGTGCCAGCAGGCAGTGTTACTTGATGTGTCGCACCGCTTTTCATGGTAATCGTTAGAATACTTTCGCCAGCAGCATTCGTGGTTTTCACATAGCTTACGACGTAATCATCTTTGTCTACTTCCGGGCCACGGATCTCCGTGCCATCACTGAGCTTAATGATGGTTTCAGGGCCACTATCATCAATACTGACAATGCGGACGGGTGTCGGTGGAGTGGGGAAGTTAACCCGCAGCTTTCCGCCTTCTACGCGAAAGTCAGGGTTAGTAACTTCAGCACAGGACACGCCACAGAAGATACTGTTTTTATCACCAGGATAATAAATATTCCCCTCTAAATCCTTGGCCACTGGTCGGTTTAAATACCCGCACGCATCATAACCACCGTCCCATGTTTTAGGATCGGCAATAGAGCCTTCATAGGGTTTGGTGTGATTATCCGGTTTTAAAGAGGTATATAATCGGTACTCTTTAAGTACAGGATCATAATCCCAAGCACAAGCACGATAACCATAAGCAGGAACGCATTTTGAGCCATCCAGATTACATGCACCCCAGATAGGTGGGCAGAGGCAAAGCACATCACCTGCACAGGGTTGAATTGCGCCATTGAGCACATCTTCTAAACCGTAGGGTCCTTTAAAGAACTTGGAATCAGGGTAGTTCAGTTTGCCATCAAAGTCTTGGCAAACCACATACATACCACCGTTATAGCAGCGCCACTGACCCGAGGTTAAAGCCTCACCTACGGTAAATAATTTAATGGGCAGAATACAGCCACTGCCTTTTACTTTAACTGTTTGCCCACAAGAGCCAGTCGCATTCGTCATGGCAAAATCCTTCGTTATAAACTTAGATCACCATAACAAAATGAATTTTTTAGACCATTTCAGAGGATTTTATGGAAGGCAAACCACCTCAGTTTAGGCGTATTGATATGAAGCGACTCACGGAAAAAGTACCTGCTTCACGGATTGCATGGGCTTTACAGATAACAGAACCTGAAGTCAGGCAATGGGAAGTTCTCATTCCACTACTTGAATCCCAATACATTCGTGAGTCCAGTCTATGCAGTCATCAAGCGAATCGCAGGAAAATTAGAAAAACAACTGCTATTGCTTTATTCAATGATGGTATTGATGGATTGGCAGCATGGCTAGGCTCGGCTAGTAGCAGGTGCCTGTACTCTAACGATGAGTTCTTAACTGAATATCAGTCCCTGCTCATTGAGTATGCGACTAAAGGGGCTATCAAAGGTCTATCCATAAAAGCCCTTGCAGGCAATCAAATCTGAGTATCCACTAAACTGTGGCCTTACCTATGTCTTTTGCTATTTGCAAAACTCACTATTGCGCCCAAAACTAAGGGCGCATTTTTTAAGGTTAAGCATGCCAAATTATGAAAATACAGGTGATGCACCCACACCTAAACAGTTGGCTACTAAGCTACGCAAGCATATCAAACCCAATACCAAGCAATTGGCTTTAAGCCAAGCCACTGATAAGTCCATCGTTCCAGCAGTATTGGCGCATCGCGTCTTAGATGTCGTAGCCATTGAAAGCATTGAGGCAGCTATCGGCGACTCCATTCCCATTGAGTATATTTGCAAGTCACTCAAGATCACGGTTGGCCAATTCTGGTCATGGGTCAATGCGGATGATGAGCGTAATCGACGTATCGAAAAAGCTCAGGTTTCTATCCTACAAGACTTAAGAATGAAACTTTATAACGATGTTATGACTATCGGGAAGGTAGTCATTGAAGAAGAGCAAGAAGCCTTAAAGCTCAAACTTAAGGCGGCTGAAGCCATTAGCGGGATCAGTGCACGACAAGATACCCGCAAGAAAGAGAATGATGGGGTTATGGTTAATATTGACTTTGGTTCTCTGTTTGCTCAGTGACCTAAGATGTTTGCCATCTTCGCAGCTGCACCATTCTTCACGCCCATTTTTCGAGTGTAATAGCGATAACGTTCTAAAGCACTTTGACCTTGCCAGCCGATATAGCTGGCTGCATCCACATCCGATATTTTTTCGCTGGCTCTCGCATCATTAGCGAAACCAATCCTCATAGCATGAGTTGTCGTATCTTCAGGGATATTATGCTTTAGCGCAAAGCGTTCAAAGTGATAGCACCAGCCTTGGTAAGTAAAACCAAAATCGTTAGCACCTTCCTTATTGTACTTTTCAGACTGCTTGCAGATCAGCCAAGGACCGCGCAACCCAAAGGTTTGATGAAAGCGAATCACATGGCCAGTAGTTGTTTTAGAAAGGTATTTAATCGTACCTGCTCTATTCTGGTCTTGCTTAGACTTAGCCAACTTAATCACTGCTGAGCCATCATCCTGAATTTCCATATCATCCAGTCTCAGTGATAAAGCCTCTTCAATCCGGCAAGCAGTATCATAGGCAACCATAATACCCACCAGCCCGACCATATCACTGTAATCAAAATAATCGACCTCGCCCATGAATCGTTTTATATCATCCCAGACAATAGGATCGCTTTGCTTGGCGTGCTTGAGCGCACCCGTTCTGGTGCCTCCGCGAATATTCATCATCACGATTTTTGGCAGCGAGTAATCAATACCTGCTGCTTGGTTCAAAAATACAATAGAGCCACGCAAGTTAGTTTCTACAGTCGATTTACTCCAAGATCCTTTCATCAGGAACTTGACGTATTTTTCAGCGGTTTCAGTAGTAGTAGGAACCGCTATCAGATGATTAGCTTTACACCAAGACAGGTATTTTTTAGCGAATGAGTTATAAGCCTTCAGCGTGTTAGGGCTAAGGCTTTGTAATCGAATTGCTTCGTCCAAATAGCGGCTAATAGACGCTTGGTTTTCAGAGCTAATCAGCCTTTCAGCGCAAGGTATAATAGTTTGTTCAAACATTGCCGCCTCCTTTTATCTTGACTTATTGTATCCTCAATAACTATAATTAGTCAATTACTTTATGAGGCAGCAAAAAATGGAAGAGAAAAAAAAGCCCGGCAGGCCGCCTAAGGAAAAGCCAAGTGTCAAACCTGAGCCTAAAAAAATGGGCCGACCCAAACTAGAAGTAACTCGCAACGCTGAGTTACCGCTAGTTAGGTTGTACGAACAAGAGCTTGATAGTTACAAGTTGGCTGCTAAAAATGCAGGCCTTCCTCTATCCGAGTGGGTTAGGGTGCAACTAGCTGCCTCTGTTGCATCTCAGCAGCACGCTGATTCAGGTATCGATAACGCTCAGCTAAAGAACGCTTAGCTTGCAAGCGGCTGCGAGGATCCTCGATCTTTTCAGCGGCACGCAAGCTGCCAGACATGATTTCTTTTGAGACAGTAAAGGCGGGGGCTTCTCCCTTAATCAGTTTAGCCACCACTTCCTTGCTAAAGGGGTGATTATCGCTTGTCGTATCATAGAGGATATCCACGATCTCCTTGTCTGGAATGTTCTTTTTACGATAATACTGAGTTAAATCAATCATTTTACTGAATGCGCGCGAACGATCAGCAATCACTTGCTCTAGCCGACTATCCAAAAACTCATTGGAAAGTGGAGTAGTTACATCCACTGCGTTTTTAAACTCCGCCGAATAGGATGCTGTTTTATCTCTTGTTTGGCGCGCTGCTTGCTGACCAAGCACAGTCATATTTTGATTGGTCATCCTAAAACCGACTAAGGCAGCGACTGCATCACCTAAGTTAAACTCCTTACCACTACGAGATACTTTGCCACCAATTGCCGCTGCACGCTCATTTATCCAGCTCCCAAAAAAACCAGCGCTTTCAGCATCAGCTACGCTACCTGATAACGCACGATTGAAGTCATTGATGTTTTGGATAATGCCAGGACCAAACTGCTTGGAGAGATAGCCCAATGCTTCCCCCATGTGTTGGGAGTTATCCACAGGATTCGCTAGTAGGTCAGTGATTGACTTACCTTCACCATAAATCACTCGACCATTATCGTCACGATTGGTAAATAGGTTAAAGATACCCTTAGTTGCTATATCGAATGAATAGAATGGCTTGCCAAGCTCTGCGCTGGTATTGAATAGTCCAGACCAAATTCCTTCATCAGATCCTTTCTGAATACCAATACGTAATGATTTCATGATGTACTCAGAGGGAATCAATGGGGTCATGTCTAAGTAAATGGGATTCTTCGCATCACCCCCTAAAAATAAGCGTAATTGCCCCTTGCGCCAGTCACTAGAAAAGTGATCAAGCGCTTCATTGTCATCATCATCAATACCTGCTAGTGATCGTGATAGCATGACGGCGATTACTGGGGTTGCATAGGCAATAGTAAGCCCTATTACTCGCTTATTAGCCATAGACGACCATTTGCTATTGCCTGTTTGCTTCGCCATCCGATAATCATGGCGAATTAAATCCAAGCTATTTTTGAGGGTGCGCATCACTTCCCACGGAAATGAAACGAACGTCCCTATCAATGGGAAGCGGCGTAATTGCTGCAATGCTTTGGGTACCATTGAATAAGTTGGCATGGTATCCCGTGTTCGGCGTGCAGCTTCTTGTTCTGCTTGCCCTGGCGAAAGCCCTGCCTCCAACAAATCCGAGTAACCTTTTTCAAAATGAATGATCTTAAAAAAGTCATCACCAAACTGATAAAATGCCAATGCTCCATTAAAGGCCTTTCGCGCTAATCCTTGCTCTTTAACTGCTGTATCTGCTTGATGAAAATCCCTAAAAATACCTGCTAACTCACCACTATGAGCACCATCTCGACGAATACCTAAGCGAATATACTTCTGATTTAACTGAGCAGCTTCTTTATCATTGAGAATGAGATCACCTGATACAAATCCCATTCGGTTCTTGGCATTGCGGATCACGCTATAAGCATCCGCCATCCCACCAAAAGGCGAATGACCTGCTGCCGATAACAACATAAATCCAGACCAAAAGTTGCGCATTGCGGTAGTGGGAGAAAGCACGGTTTTCCCAAGTTTCACAGCAGAGGATAGTTGCACCGTCCAGCGCATCAGTGGATTTTGTATATCTTCTAGTGCTCCAAATTCCTTCAGATCCCGCATGAAATCAACATCGACATATAAATCATGCAATGCAGAATAAGCGGCGCTCTCTGGAAAAGTAGCCACCTTCATCCCTTCAGGCGCTTTTCCAATAAAGGCTGTATCGGGTATAGAAAGTAGTAACTGCCGTAACGTCATCTGGTAGCGTTGCTTCGCTACATAATCAGCGATTTGTGTAATGGTATTCGCGTAGTTATATACAGGGTCTTTAAATTCACCCAATAACTCCCGCAAGATAGGTGGAATATCCTTACGCTGCTTGAGTATTCCTTCATTGGTTCCTTGTCCACTCGAAAACTCCAGCATACTGCTGCTATCAGCCGCACGTTCTAGCCACTGATTGAGCACACCTTCTGCTTGTGCATCAGTCAACTCACGACCTGTAGACGCTAATCGGTCATCCTTTATAAATTTAATAGCTTCTTGAAATACAGGTTGTCGCCTAACTTTCTTAGCCCATCGTGGATCAGTAAATGCCTGATAGGATCGATGTAGGTAAGCCCCCTGATTGGCCTCAATCGTATTAATTTGACGTTGAAGTTTGGCAATTTGAGCTAGTGAAGTGGGTATGAGGATGTCCTCTTTGCCAGCCAATAAGTCCGCTGCAATTCCATTGAGCGTCGCCTTACCTTCATCATTGAGTTCGTTGATACGCATTTGCATTTCACGATACTTTTCATTAATAAGCTCTTGCGATGCTTGATCAATGCGTTCTCGAAAATACTGCACATCCGCTTGATAACTAGCATTAGCAAATGTTTCTTGCCCAGTTAGCACCCGATGAAACTGCTCCTGCTCAGCTAGTGATAATTCACTTCTTGGCTTCCCATAAATATTCTGTGTTAGCGCTTCCAGTAGGACCACATCACTAATCACTGCATCATGAGTAGCAGCACGTGACCAATCAATACCCCGCCGAGCATCTGCAACATCTCGTCCAAGAGTGGAATCTGAGTAAAAGTAGCGCTTCCTCCATTCATTGATAGCTGATCGCCAATCCCCCTCTTTTTTAAACAAGCGATCCTGAACTGATGCTTTCTTATCCAGCAAACTTTGTCTATTGGAATAGATGAATTGCCTAACTCTGTTAGATGAATTGAGTTTAGGTCTCGCGTTAAATTCGTCACGAATGCGGAGCCGCTCATTGATCTCGGCACTCTCTTGTTCAGGCCGAATCCCGAAACGAGGGTTAGCCATCGGGTTGTTCACTGAATCTTTAGCAGCATTCCGTGCATTGCGAGCAATCAAAATAATATCGCTATCCGATACGTTATGAAGCACGCGGGTGTTGAGTACGCGAATCGCCTTGCGTAAATGTGCAAGGATCCGTTGAAAGGCTCGCTTCACTCGTACAGTGAGTGTATTTTGATTGGCTTCAATATGTGCCAGCAGCTCATCTATTTGCGCGGTAGGTGATTGCTTGAAGTAATCCTCTGCCATCTCAATTTGATGTTGCTCAGTAAAACGGCGGATACCTGCTTCACCACCTATCGCCTCATACAGTGCATTTAAGCGGCTCTCATACTCATCACCGAATAGGTTTGACACCCCACGATGGGTTAGCTCCTCAACAGCTAAAGCTTCTGCTTCGGCAATCGAACCGATATTGCGGGTATCGATATAGATTTTTCCATTCGCAAATGCCCCCTTTACTCGGTTAGCAGCTTCCCCAGCACCTGCTTTAATCTCATCAGGAATACGAGTTTCAAAAGGAATATCACCCAGTATACGACGAATAGCCGCCTCAGCTTTATCAGCACTTATAGGTTTCCTGCCGCTGTCATCCTTAAGCTTAAAGGATGGACTACCATTGAGATAGGCATCACTAATGACTTTCAGTGCACCTGAGCTACGCAACTCATCCATCTGTGCAGTAATAAAGCTACGTGAGTCGGGATAGGTATCAGACGGTACAAAGTTATCAAAGAAGAACTGGCGTAGCAGTCGGGTGGCAATGGTTTGATTTTTTGGTGAGCTACCGAAGACACTCAACAAAGCATCTTCGGCTAAAGTAGATAGTTGTTTATCAGTGGCGAATTGTTGAATCGTTTGATCGAAAGAAGGATTCAGGCCATAAAGAATGCCTGTCAGCGGCCCTAGCTGTTGATTTGGCTGCCGTATAAGGTTTCCCAGTATTGCATTCCAAGTCGCTTGTCCTTGTCCTGATAAAATGGAAGCACTAACAACCGCTCTCTTAAGCGTAGTGCGCCCTGCTTGCGCCGCTCTTGCTCCTCTGGACTGATTGGCGAGAGTTTCGAAGTCAGTGTCCAGATATTCTCTTGTTTTTCCATTGGCATCATCCGCTTCAAACTGTTGAGACTCAAAATTATAGCGAATTTGCCCCAATTCAGGAATTTGATTTAATAGATTACCTAAGCTCACACGTAGCATCTGATCTATATTAAATTCTGTATTTCCTACCTTCCATTGTAAAGGCGTAGCGTTATGATTATCAGGCTTTAATTGAAGTTCATGTGGCTGTAGATGGTCAGTTGTCCCCCATCGCAGAGCACTCGAAAGCATGTTTTCAGTACGACGAATTTGCGCAATAGCGGATAGCCCATTGGGATCACCAATGAATACCTTGCCTGTGTTATGCGCGTAATCACCCACCATCTGATAAACCGTGCGACCACCACTCCCTGTTTTGAACTGGGAAATATCCAGATAAATCGTTTTATCTCGGCCTTTGCCTTCAGTCACCGTGGCTTCCTGAAAGCTCTTCCCGTTAGGAAAACGAATAACCCACTGCCGTTGATTTTTATTTTCAGGGCCTAGTTCAACCTTGATGGCTGGATCGTAATCAGTGGCAATGGTAGATAGTGTTTTTTTGCCAGAGATCGGCAACTGAAAAGCATCATCCTGTGCAGCAATTAGCCTCCATGCTGTAGTCAGTGGCGTATCGTTGCCTGTAAAATTGAGTGGGCGTGGCGAGATGTTATAGAGTGTCTGTCCCTCTACAACCCCGCTTCCTGTAGAGCCTCTTCCACTAGCTTCATTAACGTTGGATTCTGGTCTATTTTCTGTACCAAGTTGAGCAGTGGATTCACTAACTCTGGGTTCTCTTTGTCCACCGGTGGATCCGCCTGTGGTGACATTGTTTCTATCTGCTTCTGCACGATTTAATACCTCTAGCTGACTCGGTGCTACATTAGCACCCAATAAACCCATTTGTTTAGGACTGCCATAGGTTTTTAATTTATTGGCATAATTGACTAAAAACTCAGACAACTGATTAGGTCTGCGTGTGGCTTCATCCAATCGCTTAATCAGTATTTTTACTTCCGGTTTTACTTGAGAAAATACATCCTGCTGATTAAGCCAGCTTTCAATCGTATTATTCTGATCTCGTTTAATCTGCGAAAAAAGTGCGAAAGAATCCACAATAGCTGGTGTTATATCTGCATCATGTGAAATGCCTTGCCTAATATTATCTTTTAGCTCAGCTAAAACAGGTGCTGCCTTCACAAGTGCCTTGGTGACATTGACATGCTCTGGTGTACCAGATTCAGTCATTTGACGTAAAGCAGGGGAATCACCATAAGCCATATAAAGTAGTGCATTTTTTACACGCTTTACACCATCAGCCCCCACTTTATTATCATCAGTTAATATACTGTTGCGCTCATTAGCTGGAACCGCTTTGGCAAGTCGTTTAAATAACCCTGATGCAGACTGAAAACTGATTTCGCCCGTATCATCTGGAGTAAAGTCATGTAAGGATTGGATATACTCCGCGTCGATAATCGCTTGTTCAGAGGGCGACATCGACATACCACTTCCCACATTAGACAGTACAGAAACTTTTTTAGTATCGACATTATCAGTGAGTCGTCTGACCAAAATAGGACTTTGCATCTGCTCAATCGGCGCAACATCAATCCCTTTTGACGATAAATCACTAATTAAACTACGCTTATAGTTATCTGCACTACCTGATTCATAAGCCTTTTTAAGTCCCGCAATACGCCCATTTCCTGCAATAATCGTACTATCCTGCTGAAGTACGGGTGCACCATCTGTAAATGTTGAATGCAACATATTCAGGCGGCCATAGTTAGGATCAGAAGCAATACTCTCGATTTGGCGTTGGGACTCTACTCTATTTCTATCGCGGTATTGATTATCTGCCTTATCAATAGCTGGGTCTAACGTAGCAGCATCGACTACCTCATATTGGGCATTATATTTATTATTCTGCGCATCATAAATTTCGGCAGTGGGTAACTGCTTAATCATTGGCTCTGTAGCAGCAATAGGTAAGGTAGTTTGTATTTCAACATTTGTAGGCAATGAGCTTTGCGTATCACTATTGGCTAAATTGATAGGCTGTGCTGATGGCTGGTCAGTTGGCGTTATACGTTGAAACCCTACTGATGTTCTTACCGGCAACTGGGTTGAGCTAGACTGGCTATTCACAGCCCTTGACCATGCCTCGTTAGGTGTTGCACCTTGGCTCACTGCATCAGCATAAGCTTGACGAACAGCGCTTAAACTACTGCCAAAAGCATCTGCACTAATAGAGGCTTTATTATTACCAACTTTTCCATGAAAACTTAATCCTGTATCTGGATCAGCAACAGCAGCCCACTCCATCGCCCCCGCTTTTTGAGCTGCTTTTAAATTGTCCGTTTTACCTGTAATGTAATCCCGAATATCAGGACGCTTATCCTTTAGTAAATATTCACTGAAGATGTATTCTTGAAGAGCAGGCGTGACTTTTGCATCAGCAGGTATACCCAATTTCTGAACGGCTTCAGCAAACGTATCAGGAATGGCCTGATACTTCCCCACTGTAAAAATGCGATTAGGATTACCTTTTGGCAGTGCTTGGCGCTGCATGACCTCAGCCACCGTCATCTGCGAGAAATCAATCTTCTCACCGACAGAATCGCCTGCAACACCGCGATTAAATGACTGATAATCACCTTCACCCGAAGCAATCAAATCACCAATGGATTTGGTATTTGCAGCTTGATTCGTAGCCTGTTGATTAGCAGGTGTTTGCTCAGGTGTTGCCGCTTGCTGCGCAAACTGACTGAGCGGATTAACCCCAGCTTGAACAGGCTCTGGAGTTATCGTGGTCGTGTTTAATGGGGTATCACGGTTAGTCGCTGGCTGTGCTTTATTACCCTGTGTAAATCGAGCAATCCCCGCCTCGCCTACACCAAAAAAACCTTCCAGCACACCTTCAGCCGCAATCTCTCGACCGCTGGTAATTTCCCCCGATTGTGCAAGCTGCCCACCCGCTTCACCACCAGCCCCAAGAGCCATTTGCAGCCCTGTTTGTTGTGCTGCTCGCCCCAATAGAGTTCTGGCTGGCATAGTGGCACCAGCCAAGCCCATTGAGACCGCATCAGCAGCACCTACTACGGTGGCATAACGACTAGCTTCGCCTTGGATCTCACCACGTAATTGCATATCACGAACAATGTCAATCAGTGGCTTACCTGTTTTCTGTGACTCTTCAAGGATTTTTGAGGCTCGGTTAACATCATAACTTGCAGCACCACCTGCCACCATTGCACCGGGGATACCAGCGACCAAAGCACCACCTGCCGCCGTACCCAGTTGCGTGGCCATTGGCGCCAAGCTCTGCTCAATTAAGGGAAGGGTAGTATCGATTGGATTGGCAATAAGATTACCAGCCGCATCCCAAAAACCCTCAGTTTTACTAAACGCCTCGATGCCTTTTGAAACTGGTAAAGCATTGGCCTTATCTAACTGAGCTTGTGCTTGCTGAACATTGTTGATTGAAGACTGCTCATTCGTTTGAGCAACAGCGCCGTATGGATCATTAGGAAGTGGGCCTGATATTTTATTGTTTATATCAATAGGCTGCCCACCACCCATTACCATCGCAGTGTTATCATTGGCAATTCGATTGGATAGCCAATCTTGTCCAGACCTAATACGTGTTGCAGCTTCAGCCTGCGCCATATCATCAAACGCTGATGATAAATAACCAGCAGCAGATTGCTGATAATAACCGCGCTGGATATTATCAAGATGACCCGCATCACCTTGAGCGGCTTTGGCCTGATCTTGAGCTTTGGCCTGTGCTTGCTGAGGGTTAATGACACCACTCCATGCATCATTAAACTGTGCTGAGTCCTTGCCATTAAAAAACATATTCTGAATAGCAATCGCCTTAGCATCGGCTAGTGCTGGAGGCATACCTACTGATTTGGTTGCATACTCTTTGTAGTGACGAACATAGGCTTTACCAAGCTCATCAAAATTAATATCACCACCACCGACAGAGGCAGAATCAACAAACTCTTTAGGTGTGGGGAATCGTCTATTATTGGCTTTATCCTCTTCTGTAAGGACTGATGTATCAAAAATAGAGAACTCAGTAGCTAAGCCAGTTGCGTCCACGCTCATAAGGTTTCGTCCATTATTTTATAAATACTATCAAGCATCGCCGTATCATCAGGCTTGTTAAATTCATTGGGCTGGTGGGATAAGACAAGAAAACCTTGTGCGTCAAGAAAAGGGTTTTTCCGCTGAACTCCATCCATTAGCGCTTGATTGATTCTTTTGCCAATTTGCTCTCGCCTGGAATCGCTAACTTGATAGGATCGATTAGTTTGCGCATCAAATAAAGCAGCCGCATATAGCGACATAACAGGCTCATCGATGCTGCGAATACCTACTTTTGCAGCATCGTCTTTAGAAATCCCAGTGATGTTTTTATCGTTTTTATTAGATTCAATTTTGGCAATTAGGCCTTCTGGATCTGGATGCCCTGCATCGCTCAGCGATTCAATAGCCCAAAGGATAGACTGGCTGTCAAACTGCATTATCGACCACCTTGGCTAATCAAGCCCACCACACCCAATACTGCACTTTCTTCGGCGCTTAATGGTTGTCCTGCAGCCTGCTTGGTAATAGCGGACTCTAATACGGTGTTTGCATTGCTTGGAAGTTGGCTTGGTCTGCTTGCTGCGGGTTGTCGCTGGTTGGGCAATGAGGGTACATAGTAGCCCGCCCCATTTTGAGACTGCATTCCTAGTCCACTTTGCGGCGGGACAGTTTGTTGCGGCGGCGGTGCAGGCACCGGATTTTGATTAACTACTGTTGGTGGAACATAATAACTACCAGCTCGCCCCCCCGTTTGATTAGCTCTAGCATTAGCAGCAGCCGTTCTTGCATTGTTATAAAGCCGATCCTCTTCTCTTATCGTGTCAAAAGCTTCTGCCTTTTTCTTGGCAACCTCAGCTTCATACTGTGCTTTCGTAATGCGCTGATTACGGAAATCTATTTCTAACTGATTAATTTGTGCATAAGCTTCAGCTTTTTTTCTATTCAAATCCTGAAGTGCCTGTTGAGAACCCGCCAAGGCATTCCGATAGTCAATCTCAGCATTTTTATCTCTAACATATAAGTCTTCACGAGTTCTAAGATTGTCATTAATAAATTGTTGCTGTGCCGTATCAGCCTGAACTCCAGCTAGTTGAGCATCACGGTAAGCATTCTGTGATTGAATCGTTTGCGGGTAGAACTCATTTTGTAGATTCTGCCCAGTTGTTTGTGCATTACGATAATTATTCTGTGACTGAATCGTTTCTGGATAAAATTGATTTTGCAGGTACTGGCCATAGGTATTCTCTCTAGTCGCATCAATACCAGCTAAGGTATTAGAGAGATTAGCTTGTGCTTGTGGTGCCACATAAGGCATTAATTGCTCAGCTTTATCACCGTCCAAAATAGTATTGCGTGTTACTGCTCGACGCTGATCAAGTGCAGAGTTCATATCACGCAACTTTCCAAACTGCTCAAACTGCTGTTGCCGATTGGCTTGGGTCGCTAAGTTGCTAGCAGAAATGCCTGCCATAAAGGACAGGAAGTTAGGTGCCATTGTATTTACAGCACCATTCTTAGCCAGAAAATCAAATTCTGCCTCAGTAGTTCCGCCGAAGGGCAAATCAAAATTACTACGTTTAGCAATTGCATATTGCTGGTCGCGCAGCAAGGAATCCAGTGCATCAAAAGCCATTAGAAAAGTCCTCCAATCGAGGGAGAATAGGTAGGCATTTGCCCATTAAAACGTTGCCACAACGTCCCAGCGCCACGTGCTGCTGTATAAGCCGCAGCACCAAATGCCTGAGCATTAGCCATAGCCGACTCGGTATAGGTGTCAGCCACAATCTTGAGTGAGGAGCTGATATTGGGAGTAACGCCCGTAATAGCTGAAAGCAAGGCAGTTACTTTGGCGGCCTTATATTTATCATCAAGAAGTCGTTGGCGAATCACTGCATCGGCCGTTTTTGCGACACCCTGTTTAATGAGCTGCCTAGAGGTTTCATGGCGAATCTGACAGCGCGCGCCTACTGCATCAGACGGCATAACTGAATAGGCCCTAAGCAGGGTTGCTTGTGCCTCTGCCGCTACTGTAGCGCAAGCTGCCTCACGATAATGTTGTTCAGGTGCAGTATCTGGGAAGTCCTTTGCATACTGCATTACTTTCTTATCGTTCTCACGCAATGCAGCCGCTTTATCGCAATACTCTTTACCCATCGCAGCATACTTATCTGCGAGGTCCATCATATTATCGACATCTTCCTTAAACTTATCGTAGAAGTAGATGGCTGCAATTAGCGATAGCACCGTACTAATGGTTTCAATGCCCACCGTAATGCCACCAACACTAATCCCACTTGCGGATGAACATGCCATAGTAATTACCCAAATGCATTGGCCAGCATACCAAGGCCTTGGCCAAACATATTAAGACCAGCATTCAGGCCTGATGAGGCCATTGCTACCAGTGAATTAATGATATTGAGAGCGACTGATAGCATTTGTCGGCCAATCGCAGCCGCATCTTTTCCAAAGCGAGAAGCAGTTGCCATGCCCTGCATTTTTAATTCTTTCCGGGCCAACGCTCGTCGTTCTTGATTACGAACTAAATTAGTTGCTGCCCCCGCCTGTGCTAACACAAAATCAGCCGCTAGATCGTTATCACAAGGATCATTACAAGCATCACAGGCATCATCGAGACGTTTCTCATACGATGCTTCCCCCGCCAGGATATAATTCATTTCAATCCCCTCTAAGGGGTCATCATAGTTCACATCAATTTCTGGCAAGTTATAGATGTAGTTAAAGACATCCATGGCATACGGGTAGATATAGTCGCGCCAAAACTCAAACTCCTTCATCGCACACTCATAGATTAAGTTATTAATCTCTTTGCGTTTTTTGACTACATCTCCATACAGATCCGCATACTTAATAATCTGCAATAGCCCTAGTGCAGCAATAAGTCCAGCCGACACCCATGATTGCTTACGGCGTTCGTTTTCACACTCGTAGTATTCAATAAACTCAGGGTTATCAATCGTTACCGGGAGTCCCATTTTTTAAATAATCCTTTAAGCTAGTGACCATCAAATCACGATATTCCACTTCAAATGCTTTCCAGCTTGCTAAACCATCGCGCTGCACTAGAGAAATCACTAAGCCAATAAAGGTGTATTGACCAATCACATTTAAGGCAAATACCAAGTCAGCATTTTCCTTAGTCATGTGCATAATGACGTGATTGGTAACGACATCACGCTGGACCAAGGGCAGGATGCTTTGACCGAACTGGTGCCAGAACTGATTACCTTGAAAACCAGCAATCGGTGTTTCAAAGGCAATTTCAACCAGATCAATCGGAATAGGTTTTTCTTTGCGTAGCTGATTGCCAATGCTATTGGTTAGCGTATTGAGATAGACATACCAACGCTGCACAACCTCAAGCGCCTCCTCATGCAGCACCTCATTAACCGTGAGGTAGCGACGGATAATAGAGTCCAGCGGATCAGTTTTAGTTTGAGCTGTGCTAGTAGGTGTATTTGGTGGCATGCCATGCAATCTCATTTAAAATTGCATAGTAGCGCGATGGGTTAGTTTAAAAGTGCGAACAGGTTTTTATGGAAAAACTTTTTAACTCATTAGTTCCAATAGTCTTTGAATTGTTTTGACTTGCCGCTTTGTGTTTTTGACTCACTAGCTCCGTTATAGGTTTTAGGACAAACCTCTATGGAGTGCCTATTGTCCCCGCAATAAGTGCATCTTAATTGTAGTCTTGATGATGAACTGCCCCATGTTTTTGGGCACAAGTTAATCGTATGAAATTGTGATCCGCAGTAGGTGCATAGCATGCTATCTACTCCTCAATGACTGATAGCTAGTTCCTAATGTAATGCTGTCAACCGTCCCGCACCCTTCTATCTCGATCATTGAATCTTCGGTACGACGACAATCCGTTAATCTAAACGGCTCACAATCCGTCCTAAGCTCTTCATCAATCAAGATAGGTGTGCGGCAATCGGTATCGTAGTAACGAAATGCTACGCTTGAGCCTGGACGAAGATGAACCTCCGCAGCCGTATAGGTCGCGCTCGAATTAACATCTTCAATTGACGGTCGATAAAAGAACGGACAGCATGGCTGCTCAAAAGATTCAGGGTCTTTGTGATTGCCAGCCTCCATTTCCTCCCAATCCCAACGATAAACCACGCCACCTTTTGACCAGTAGACGGCATCATCCGCATACATGCTGGATGCGCCAATAATGTGACCACCAAGATTAAGGCCAATAAGATCAGAGTTTTCATTGTTAGCATAAACACCATCTCCAAATTCAAACAAAAAAGCATCTACTTCGGTGGACATGATATAAGCATCATCATGGATCACACCCGCCAACGTTTCAGGCTTTAAACGTCGCCACTGATCTCGATTGAACCAAGGCGATGTAATGGCTTGGGCCTCACCACCATGTAGTAAAATCAGCCCCGTATCGGAGGCATAAACCACCCCTTGATAGCCGGATGAAACACTCTGGATAGATACAAGAGGTAGGTATTTATTGATTAAATTGCGCTGGAGTTGTACGCCAGAATCTTGAAGTTGCACGCGGTAGTTAATAGGAAACTTATCAGTGAGTACATAGACATCATCTTTATGGACTTCTAAGCGCAAAGGCTTACCCCAAACTGACCGAATTTTTCTACGTCGATGTTTGCCCCAGCTCATTGGATCACCGGGATAGGTATACCAAAGCTCATCACCTGATAACCCTACCATCACCCCTGATTCAGTCATGCGTAGCGAATGCAAGTTATCTGGTGGGCAACCTGACTCATGTAGCATAGGATCAGCAGGCTCACACTGATCGAACTTTAGTTTATTCGTAAACTCAGTAGCAGTAGTTTCACCGACAAACAACCAAGCATCATTAACGGGCGTTTCTAGTTCGCCAAACTTTAAACCTGACTCTGCACGATAAATCCTGAACCATGCAGTACAGTCACCTTCATAACTTAACCCAGAAAGCTTTACTTCACTGTCACTGCAAACAGACATGAGTTTTGTGGGTGGCGACAAGGCACTCTCAAAAATACGATTACCTACCTTCTTGAGTCGCGTGTAGGTATAAGCCACATAGCGGGCCTTATCGGTATCACAAACCGTGAAGTCGGCCTTGGGTGCCGCTTTTGGGCAAGGGATGCACCACAAGCATGACTTACCTTGGCAAAGATCACTGAATGTTGCTATCTGCGGTTTCCCATCCCCTGTAAAGTAAACAAGATCGCAATCAATGACGATATCGACTTTAGTGGGCCAAGTTAGGCATGGGCAGTTAGGGATAGGCGTAATAGCCTGAATAGGCTGACCAATTTCACAATGAATCGTTGGGCAAGGAAAGTTACGGATCGTCCCATCCCACAGCTTAGCGTCGGTCACTGCATCGGCATAGGTCGCTTCTTTTAATCGTGAGTGCAGTCGAGGTGCCAGCCCCTTAAAGTTTCTTAGGTCTAATCTTGGCATGCACAGACCTCGCAGGTCGGCACATCAATGCACTGATCAACCGCTAAAAACTTAATGCCTAGCTGGTCATCGACTGAAAGAATCTGATAAGTTCGATAGGTAACACAGCCACAAGCACTACAGGGATTGCAGGTTTTTACTTGGCAATTATTCACACCCAGATTATTACAGCCTTCTATGCGAGCTGTATCAAAGCATAAATTTTGCCCAACAAAAAACCTAGCATCACAGGTTTTTTCACAACCGATTGTTAAGTAACCTTTGTAATAGCCACGGCTAATCTCAAGCCGACTTAAGTCTACCGTGACTAAAGGAAATTCATCGGTAATCTCGAAGTCATCAATAACACAATTATTATTGCAGCCCATACGCTCCAGTGTGAACTTGATTTCACCGTCGGGCCTCACTGCATCACGATGAATATCTATTTTATTCTTAATCGTGAACTGTAATGCAGTGGTTTGCGGTGGCAAGTAAATCATGGCTTAACTCCAAAAAACATCAGCCATTCGCTTTGAAATGGGCTGGCGCTGCGTCACCCCTTGATTGCTGGCAAATGCTCGCCCCTTAGCTGCCCAATAAGCAGAGTCTTGCTCATACTTTCCGAAATAGGCCTTATCACCCCAATTCATATCTTTCATGCCATAAAGCAGCTTCAAGGTATAAGCGATAATGGCTCTACGCCATTTCAACCCCTGAAACGCTTCAGGTACTGAGCAGTTTTCAAATTTCTGGGTATAGCTATAAGTGGCGCAAAAACCATTTTGTACGCTGGATGCTGGTGTAAATGGCAGCTTTAACTCATGAGAACCTTCATCATGGCGAAAACCAATGACTGAATATTGCGTATCAGAACTTCCGCAACCGTGGCATCCAGCTTCTTTTACCAAGCAACCCGCATTCCCACATAAGCTAGCCGCTTCGCCAGAAATCATCAGCTGATGAATATGAATCAACTCACGATCATCAGGAATAATAAAAGGTATCTCACTTACACCACATTCAAGATCAAAACAAAACTTATCGCGTAGTAGAGTGGAGTCTTGCGCAAAATACTGAGCGGCCTGCTTCACATAATGAATAATCACATCATCGGGTGCGCGTCGATAATCTTGGTTTGGACTAGAAACAAACGGGATAATATCCGCAAGGAATGAACTCCACTGCGTCTTATCGGGAATCTTTGGTTGTGCTTTGCAAGGATTAGTCGCCATTGATCCTCCGCTTAGTGAGCAAGAAGTCATCTTCCAGCAAGGAGTAATCCACCATGAACTTAGTAGTCATAGTGGTGAGATAAGCCTGCCAATGAGCCTCAGCCAGCTTAGGCATAGCGCCATCTTTATGATCAATGCTGTAAAGCCTAAATAACGCATTATCAATAATCGCCTGAAAGAGCTCACCGCAAACGGCGCAAGGCAACTCAGGTCCATCTAGTACATTATTAGGCACACAGGCAACGATAGCCTTAATCCCAGAGCGTGGCGGTGGATACTGGAAACGAATACAGCAAGGACTGTTTTCAATTTGATCCCACCAGCCCGGATTGTAGCCATCTAGTGGCCCCTCACCATGAAAGCAGTCAGGGGTATCACAATCAGGAAAGTAACAGCCCAGAAATTCTAAGCTGAAATTATCCTGCTCATCATCTTTATCCTCGATGATATTGCAGCTTTGGCCATCCACAGAAATCACACCCACAATGCGACAGCAGTCTTCGCAAAAACACTGTACACATGCGCATTCTTTAAGGGTTACTTCTTTGTTAATGGCAAATAAATCGGGGCGCAAGGCAAAGATAGAGGAAAGGGCTTCACGTAAAACTTTGCGAATTACATCCTCTTTCCAGACTTTCCAATCACCTTTGCCTTGGGAGAACTCATCATTCACCCGGCAACCCGCAATATGCGCTACTAAATCATCGTAAGTGCACATGGCTATAAAGGTACTTCACCTGAAGACTGGGAGGTGTCAATGGGCTTTTTCATGCGCTGCACTGGCTTTTTAGCTTTTTTTGCTGCTATTGATTTGGTTTTTTGCTCAACCTTGGTTGGGCTATGAACCTCTTTAACAAGCACCTCGTTGGCGTCAGGAGCAATGCCTTGTTGGGCGCCATAAATGGATACCAACTCATCCCACTTGCCTTTGTCTGTAATGCGCTCCCAATCGAGCTTGCCGTGCTCAGTATCGTTTACAAATGTTTCTAGTCTGCCGCGATTATCAGGATGAGAGGAGTTAGATAGTATATCCAGCATTTGAACTTGACCAATCCAAAGCGTGTTAGTTTTTGTATTTCTATATCCATAAACGTGTTGCATGATTATTTACCTATGTTTTTATTGAGAAAGCGCCCTCATTTAAGAGCGCTTGTTAATTAAATCAGCAGCTTTTTGTGAGGCACTGCTGGTCGCACTTCCAGCAAGGAATAGTGTTGCAGCAATCACCCACATTACCGCAGCCTTCAATCACCCGGCGCATACAGGTATCTTCGGTCAAAGCATGTACATCAATACCCATACATGGCACAGGATTACAGTCATTACCCCAGTATTGATTACCTTCATCATCGGTATACGGCAGCTTGGTAAATTCAAGAATCACCAAAAGAACAGAGCCACCTTCCACACCAACAGGCTTAGCTAACCAATCTTGTTTGGCCCACGCTTTTTCATAAGCCTTTAGGCCTTCCACTTTTTGAATTTCAGTTTCAGCGCCTGTAGCACAATCAAGCTTTTTGATGCGAATATTGAACTCAACGCAGTTCTTTTCAGCACAAGCAATTGACCAAGCAATGCCTTTGAAGCCAACACCAGGGCCTACCCAGCGAACGACCTCAAACGCCTCATCTTCAGGCGTAGCACCTGCATCAATCAAACGCTGCTCTAAAGCACCATCTTCTAGGCCGGTATTAAAATGGATTTTCACAGCGGAGTTCTGGCGAATATCAATCGTATTGATACCCCAGTGTTTTTCCATTTCATCACAAGGCGGCATCTTTGCTAAAAGTGCATCTTGTGCTGTCCAATGTAGATTAAGAACGGAGCCATCTTTGTAGCTGGACGGCTCTTGATCGAATAAATAACGTGCCATGATTAGCCCCCAGTTACCAATGGTTCAACACGAACCCACATCACCCCCACCTTGCGGGGATCAATGAGCTTCAAGCCAAGGTGCCAATAAATGTCGATGTACTTATTGGAGTCACCGCGACCACCCTCTTTATAATCAATGACGACATCATAGCCAGACCACAGTGCATCATCGTAACCAAACAGAATCGGATAGATCATTGAACCGCCATCATTAATGACAGGCAGACAACGCGATTTAATGTATTCAACTTGATCGACTTGGCGAGAATCACCCATCACAGGTGAACTACAGGTATGGCATTGACCGTTATAGTAGTAGGCTGACAGACGATCATTGAGTGCAATGTTCTCCATGTAGCCTTCAGCGACAATGGCATACATCTGGCGGCCAGTTTTTGAGTAATTTAAACCCATCTCAGACATGACACGCTGCATGCCATAGTGCTGACCCCAAACCGTATCAGGATTAGTAACTAATGGATTAGCTTGCGTACCTAGATTGATATTGCCACTTTGATAGCCTGCATTAATGTTTCTATTTTTGGCGTGTGCCTCACCAATAATGATGGAGAATGCGCGACTGTCGAAAGACAGCATGGTATCGGACTGATAGCTATCAATCACTTCCTGTACAAATGTGGGATCATTGGCTTGAATCTTCTCCCAATTACACTCTTCCCATGCCAAGGAAACACCCATTTTGTCGCCAACCATAAACAATTGTTCACGCGGCATCCGCACAGTAACGGGCTTTAGAATCCCACCATACTCAACTTCTTGGGCACGGTCGCGCGTTTCAAATTCGTGACGAATATTAAAAGCTGTACCGCACTTGCCAAACCCTTTAAACACAGAAATGCGCGGTAACACACTCTGCTTTCTGACCCCCATAATCTTTTCATTACGGATATACTGAATTGGGTTGAGGCTAGAGCCTACTGGAATCGGGGAAACCCCCGGTGCATATCGAGCGGTCATTGTTTTACCCCGTATTTTTTCTGATAAGCCTTCTCAGTCATGCGGCCTTGCATAACCGCCATGAGATCGTTATCAATCTCTGACTGAGAGGATGTGGTAGTTGGTTGATTGGGAGAGGAAGCTCTCGCTTTTGAAGCAGTCACTTCTTGATTAGCGGGTATGCTGTTAGCATTGGCTTTTGAGGCTTCTGCGTATTGCTTTAATCCTTCAAGATCATTGCCTTGCTCAAACATCTTGCGAGCTTGTCCCCAAGTCAATGAACCAAACCCCGATGGAGTTTTGTCAAATGCCTCATTAGGTACAGCACCCGGAACAATGGCTTGCATAAACTGATTGGCTTGCACATCATTTTGCTGGGCAATTCGTTTTACCTGTTCGGTCAGGCCTGTTAATTGCTGGCCAAACTTAGTCTGTAGCTCTGCCATGCTGTTTTTTAGCATGGCCTTGACTGCTGCTTCAGGATCAGAATCAAAGTCGTAAGTTACCGCTTGATCTTGTGATAAATGAGGTGCATGGTTAGCCAGCAGATTAGGCAATGACTCCTCAAACTGCTTACGTTGTGCAGCCAGTAAATCTTCGCCCCACTTCTTTAACTCTTCAGGTGTCACTAGTCTTCTCCAATGGAATCAATTCAATGGAGAGATTGAGAATCGCAGCATAATTGGCCATCGCACTGCGTAACTGCGCATCACTAAATTTTTCGTGACTCATCGCAACACCATTCAAGGTGCGCTGCGCTGCTAGGCGTTTGTGTTTGACGAACTTAGCAAAATCATCATCATCCGCTAGACGCTCTTTTAAGGCAGTTACTTCCTTGTTAGTCATGCTCATGAGCAGCAACCTTGCAAGAACTGAATACCCAGCTCTTGACGAGTAATCGTTGCCGTTCTTGAACCACCATCAAAACTAACCAGCATATACTTACCTGGCTCGCTAAGACGCACAGATGGTGACTGCTGATTCAGTACAATAGGATTACCATCCACAGAGTAAGGCAGCGTGTTTATGACAATTCCGCACACACCCGTTATACGCATAACATGGTAAGCGTCTTGCCAATCACAGAAATCGCCATTTAGGAGCACAGGCTTGTCACGAACAGAAAACGATACAGTACCCTGTGGATTCACAGGGGATGTCACTGTAATTTCGTTTCCAGCTCTATGGAGTTCCGTCATCTTCAATCTCTCTATAACGAATTTCATGTTACAGAATCGATTGCGGTACGTGATTTTGTGGGATTTTATGGAAAGATTCTGGGCAGCCCATAAGAAAAAACCCGCCGAAGCGGGTCTATGAATACTTAAAATTAACTAGGCAATCGGTACTTAAATACAAACACCGCTCGCCCCGCCGTTGCCGATGTACTCAAGCGCAGCGTACTTGCGTCATCCCACTCTAAACCTTGATGACTACTTGCCGATACTCCGCTAACGATGACAGCATTACTGGCTAGGTCAGCGGGACTAAACTTAATCCGCGCATCACCTGTGCCATTATCACTGATCGCCTGAAACACAATGAAAGTACCCGCAGGCAGCGGAATGCCAGACTTATCGAGGACAGGTACATCAGACGTGCCTGTCACGATTTGCCGCGCATAGCTCCACAAGGGAGCTATCGGCTGTTGGTTAGAGACGGTAGTTGCGATCATGTTTACAGAGTCGCTGCTGGATTGATGATGGCTTGGATAGAGCCATGCTTTAACGGGAAGCCATTACCAACACCCATTGAGTCGATTGACAACGTATGAAAATACACATCACCCCACGCTACGCGAATGTAAACATGCCCATCAGAGCCTATATACTGCGTAGTTTCAGCCGCATGAGTTCCAATCACCTCTGGATGGTGTAAACCAGACGGATAAGGGTATCCGCACACTGTAGTGTCTATGATCTTCTTCGCTGCTTGGTACTGATGCCCTGTAAAGTGCAGTCTGTACATCTGAGCGGTGAGAGTAGTTGTGTTTAATGGTAGTCTGTAGTGAACGACAGCGTCTGTTCTAACACTTGAAGGGTGTACGACAGATGCATTGTAGTCCCCCTCTTGTAAGCCGAAGTTTTCGATAAAACCCTCAAACACACCAAGATTGCGCACGTATCGTCTGTAGGGTGCGGGACGCTTGCCAGCAACGGATGTAACACGGTCAGGGTAATTCATGCCTTGGTTGATAACAGTTCCATCGGCTAGATGCCCTACATGTCCGTTGTCAGAGCCTAAACCCACTACACGGATGTACTCAACGGTTGCATCGTAACCAACTGTATACGTTGAATAATACCAACCAAGGTCAGCACCAGACCATTTGTACCACAATGCCCCCCAATTAGGTAGAGTGACAAAACCTTGAGCATCGACGGTTAAATCAGCCAGACCACCTAAACCTTTAACGGTTGAACCCGCAGCAGGGAACATAAAGCTTAGGTAGCCGCCCGTAGTGTGGATTGACAAGAAACGCTGAGTGACACCAGACGTTCCGGTGTACGCCTTAACTTTTAAACCGTCCAATTCCCAAGGCGCTGTGAACAGGATACCGTCTTGATAACGGATGTTATCTAAAATCTGACGTTCTTCTGTGGCATCGGTAATGTTGTTTTCTGCAATTGCGTCAGACAGCTCCACATCAGTTGCCTGACTATCCGCCACATTAACTTTGCCCCCTGCAACCTCTAACCCTGCACCTAAATCTGTATCGTGTACTACTTTAGTCATCTCAAAAATCCTCAAATCGCTAATAAATAATGTGTGCGAGTACCAGATAAATCAGTCCGTGGCACATAAACCTTGTTGAGCAGTGGAGTTGAAGCCGCGTAGTGCGTAATAGCTCCACTCAAATCCTCAATGCCTACATCGAAGCATGGGGATACAAAGCTGTACGCCATGCCGACTGGCGTAGTACCGTCCATGTCATACACGGTTACATCGGGCGCAGGCAGGGCAAGGCAAGGATTCAGCGATTCAAGCCAGTCTGGGATACCGTCACCATCACTATCTGTCATGTCCAGCAATGCATTCGGCGCCCAACTAATCGCAATCTCAGCACAGCCGTCGATATTTACACTGATCTCATGCGCAAACACACCGCAACCTGCATCAAGTGCAAGCTCATCACCGCTACAATTACCGCAGGGCGTGCTTGGCGCAGTCGTCGGTGGACACAGCTCTTTGCCGCTGACAAACACACTACCAGCCCCTTTATTGCGCACAGTGACTGAAGTTAAGCCAGCAGGTAGCGTTAGGCTCTGTTGCGTCTTAAAAGTTGAAAAATAAACATTGGCACATTTACAGTTACCAATTTCAGTATTGGTTGCATCAGCGCCATTAACGACTTCGCCATCAATATCAATGATTCGTAGTTGAGGCTTTCCACTAAAATCATCAATAGCATGGACGAATACTTGCTGTTGAACTTTGGTTACAGGATCGGTATAGCAACCCACCTGTAAATTAGCATCTCTGCATTCCATAGCGAATCCTGTAAAAAAGGGGCGATAAACTCACCCCTTCATTAAACTTACCAAGCAGTTTGTAAACCACGAGCAGGCAGTTCTGCACACGTTGGGCAAGAACCCGCTGTGCCAGTCAAGGTATAAGTGGTCACTTGATCTAAAGCAAAATCAGCGACCGCTACGGTAGGAACGCCAAGGCCGTCAAAAGTGGTAATGGTACGACGCATAAACGGGGTGCTAGAGCCATTGGCTTGCACATCGCATAATTCTTCCCATTCCACATCAGGCGGAATCATGGCGCATTGACCTACCGAAGTATTCGCCAAAGTTGCACCTGCAACGACTGCACCGGCTAAATCAGTAATATGGACGGCTGGCTGACCTTCGTTGTCATAACTGTAATGGATGACCACACTGACTGGAGCATTAGTACCATCGCTATAACAACCAATGACGGCTGCATTATTTAAACATTGAGACATGAGACTTTCCTTTATTGCCAACTGGACTGAAGACCGCGATCCTCTAAAGGCTCGCAGCAGTCAGATACTTTAAAGACGGGTGGCGCACTAGATGCACAGTTAACGGGATCTTTCCAAGTGATTCGGTAATCACCTTTGAATGGAATAAGCACGCAGCGATTGCTACGCCCATTGACCTGCAATGTTTCGCCATTTAGTGTGAAAGGCACATAGCTGCCATCTGCCGTTTTACGCTGAATCTGATAAAACCCATCACCGCTTTCAAGACAAAGTTGTGTCTCGCACTCGGCTTTGAAAAGAAACTCACCCATTTGCCTGTTGTCCTTGAGAAGCGGTAACTGGTGTTGATTGTAACTGACCCATCGCACTGCCTATTTCAAGCTGGCTTTTATGGAAATCCATATCATCCATCCCGGCCTCTAGCATGAAGCGATTAACCAATGAGCTAATCACCGCTGGATCAACTGTGCCTGACTGCACAAAGGGCGCGAGGTATTGCAGTAATTCTTGAATTTTTCCGATGACCAAGGACTTGGTAACAATACCTTCTAGTCCTCGTACATAAACCTCGGCGTCGACTTTGACAAAATCCTCATTCCAGTTATCCATAACCCAATCCACAATGTCTTGAATTGCAGGGGCAATGACACCAATACCCACGCGATAAACGCGGCTCTTGATGGTCTTCATGGCAGAATCAATCATCAGTGTGAGCGATGCGGTGGAGCGTAAAGCAGAAGGCAGTCCTGAAGCTTGGCCCAAGGCATACTTCGGAATCCCAGACTCAATATCAGCGCGAGTATCCAGATACTCCATGAAGGTTAGAATCTGATTGGTATAGTTAGGAAAGTTGAGCATATCGACGGGCTTGCCTGTCGAGCCAATCGATGCAATAAAATCGTACTGGTTATCGGGGAGGATAACTTCCTGCTCTTCCAGCGAGTCGTAATCAATCATCTCTCGATTAACGAACACAGAGGGATTGGTTGACTTACCCATATTGCGCAGTAGATGAATAAAACCGCGCCGTGCTGCTGCATTCACCACAGCTAAATTCTCAGGGAGCGAGTTACCGCAGAACTCTGAAGGCACAGGCTCATACACTTCTTTCCAGAAAGGGCGTACATAATCCGCATCATGCAGCCACATCCCCAAGATGTACTTATCTGCTAAGTAAACTTCGAGCTGGTATTGCTTTTCAGTGTCTAGGTTTTTGAACTTCTTCTTGTAATCTTTCAGGTATTCCCCTGAGATCACAATAAACATACGAAACACATCAATGGTTTCGTTGGGCCGACGCGACCAAAAAGAAATATCCTCTGTTTTTTCTTGAACAACTAGCCACTCTCTTGCACTAACCTCTTTATCGGCTAGAAGATCTTTAATAGCCTCTTTATCAAAATCATCGCGCCTAGATAGTTCTTGAATATCAAAACGGCGCATAGCCTTGCGCACAGCGATACCCATCCCATCTTGAGTATCCGTAGAGTCGCGTGTCCAAAAGAAATCGTAGGGCGAAATGCGCGCGAGTGAAGGAATCAATTTGCGCTCACGGACTAACTTATTTTTCTTCCACACGCGCTTATTGATAGACCTTAAGAAATTACCCTCTAACACGGCGAACGGGTAAATGCAGTAGTCGTGCAAAAAGTCCTTTAACTCATTCAGTGACTTGGTTTCTTGCAGAAAATCCTTAATCAGCAGTGAAAGTTCTTTCGCGCCCTTAATGGCCTCTTGTGTTTCGTATTCACGCGCCACCCCTTTCATGGAAAGAACAACCTCACGTAGTTCTTTTTCATCCGGGCGAAGCTTGGCGCCTCGGTTATCTGCGAGTGAAAGCGCCTGTTCTGGCGTCACCTTAACGCCAATCTGTGCGTACTCACCCATCACCTGTTGAATAGCAGCATTAGCCCGCTGCTCAGCAATGGTTTTAACGGTCGCTAAAATAGCTTTGGCTGCTTTTTCTTTAGTGGCTTCAGAGAGATCAGGGCGTGCAGTCGGTTCAATACGAAATAGATCATCAAACGCATTGATCATCATATCGATGAGCCAAGAATAAAGGTCATCTACTTTGCGTGGTATAACCGTAAGCCCTGCCTTACCCAGTTCTTTTTCAAACTGCTCAGGTTGAGTGCATCCGGTTAGACCTCGCTTAGACACAATCTTGCACCACTCCAAACGATCAGTGACCGTGGAGTTTTTATGAGCAATCATGTCATCGACAAGAATGGATTTTAGGTAGTTTGCTAGCTCTGTCATACCTGCATTGTGACAAGATCAAAGCAGGCTCTAGTTTTATAGGTTTTTATGGACAGGATTAAGTAATCCAGCCCCAAGCTAAGACTTGATTATCATCAATAGCACTCAGTATTTCCTCATCTGTTTCACAGGACTCAACTACAAAGTAGTCTGAGAGAACACCTTCATTGTTAGTGGCTACAAATCGACGTAATGAATCACTTGAACCGAACCAAGTACCCATTGATTTATTACCCTGCTTATCTATCCACTTAACAAGTGTAGCTTTATGGGCATGAATTTTTCTTAGTACAGGATTAGACATAACTAAACTCCCTCTTCACTCGATTACCTTGCGTGCGCTTGCGCGGTGTAGCCTTGATTAAACGCGAGATAGCAAACTCAGCCGCATTGACCGGGTGCGAGTGCTCACTTTTTTGATTAGGCTCTTCACTAAATTGACCTGTTGAGCGAATCAAGGGGTAATGAAAGCCACCCGCTAAAGCATCAATCAGACGATTGCAGCGCGGTGATACTAAAAGCTGCTCTGTGGCAATCGCCGTATCCACAATATCGCGCATCGGTGTTGTGAATTTAAAATGACTTTTCTCAACAGTCAGCCCCTCATTCGTTAGGACTTCAATTTGCTTCTTACCTTCGCCACCCTCGCCGTTCCAAAAAGCTTGGTCCGCAATAAATATGACCGTATGCAAGGGTATATGTAAGTTTATATACGGATTAATATCGTCTTTTAGTGCAGCTTTAATCGACTTAGCATCAGTCCCTACATTCACAATTTCATCAATGACCAACACGCGCCCGCTATGATCCTGCTGTGTAAAAATCCATGCATTATTAAAACCATTATCAACGCCCACATAAACGGGTCGGCCAGGTATATATTTTAAATCATTAGCCGCCACATGACGCTTACGCGAGAACTTAGGATAAACGGGTTTGCCATTAATATGGTCACCCCATCCCGCCAAAATATCCTGCTGAATTAGCGCATCATCACCCATTGATTCTAAAAGAATATCTTCCCAGTAGGACCAACCATTGTGCTTGATGTAATGAAGCGCATCAGGATTACGCATGAAGACACCTTCCTCACCGTGATAACGACCTTCAACCCCTTGGATACTCCCATCCAGCCGAGCACCCGGCATCCAAATATGCGTTGGCGGCTGCTCATAGAGTGTTCTGCGTTTAATACCTTTTGAGTTGGCCTTATTCTCATCTACTAAGTATTTCTTAAGCCAATGCGTGGTATTCGTGTAGTTATAATCCAGTGTAAGTTGTTTGCCTTGTACCGACGTACCATTGGGCAGTTGATAAGTAATCATGGGATTGTTTTCAAAGTCATCTAGCTCATCGGCATTAGCGGGAGCGGGGTAGCGCCCTAGTCGCTTAAATACCTCTTTTACAATGATAGGGCTATCCAGTTCTTGTGCTTCAATAATCGCACCATCCGTAAAAGCTAGGGAGCGAATCTTCTGTGCATCGGCTACGGTCTCAAACGCATATAGCCACAGATCACACTCCACCTTTCCGCGTTTATCAGTAAAGTAAATTTTTCCGTACAATGGCGACTTACGACCACTCAAATCAAACGCAGCCCCTGCAATCTTCTGGAAAGCAGGGACTACCGATTGCTCTAAGTCACCATAGCGTTTACGCACAATAATAAAGCTGGAGCGCCGAACACCATCCGGCCCCGGAATAATATGAGTTGCTTTAAATAAGATGCGCAATGCCTGCACAAACGTTTTGCCCGTACCAATGGGGCCACCTATCGCACAGATCCGGCTATGCAAATCCATGAAAAATGACTTAGAAATAGGGGGCAGCGATGCAAATTTAATATTCATAAAACCACTATTTTACCTTCATGCCGTACCAATGGGTGCGCCACATCAATACCAAACGCAGAGCCTTGCTCTACGGTTATTCGACTGGCTCTTGTTAACTCCGGCTTAAACGGTAATCGCCCTCGCTTCGTATGAAGATAGAGCTTCACCTTGTTATCGACCAAGACGGAGGTGATGCCCGAAAAAAAACAGGCTGTTTGTAGAATATCCACCGCGTTTGTCTGGTAGCAACGAGATAGCGTATTAGGTTTTGGTTTCTTCAAACCATCATGGGCGCGCATCCGAGGAAAGAGCAAAACAATTAAAGCCAGTGCTGCTTTATGACACATCCGATAGCAATCACTGACTCGCTGTGTCAACAAATAGGCTTGTGGGTATACCAAGCGAAAGTCTAAGTAACGTCTAAAAATAGATAGATTTTCTTCAGGGATAGCACTTAGACATTCATGATCCAGATGCTCTAAGGCAAATGCTTGAATCGCTGAAAGGGGATTGCAGCTTACTTGCTCAGGGTAGGCATGGGTTACATGATGAAGCCGCAATCTGTTTTCTTTGCGATGCGTGGCTTTATAAATATCATCACCCGTTATATCGACCAGTGGGTTTAGGGGTGAGGCTTTGTGAACTTTGATACGATGATCCCGTGAAATAGCATAGCTTAGATAGTTACTACGCACTGTTACCAGGTCAACTTCAGCCTTTTCCACTTTTTCAATTTTCTGCCAAATGACTCTTTGACTACCCCCCATACAAGCAATCTCTTTCCCCACGACCGGGGTACACCAACCCGATGGTGTTAATACTTGACCTTGGAACATACCTATATTCTTTTGTTAATAAGGCCCTTATGCGAGAGATATGTTAGACGTTATATGGAGATCACAACCCTCGGTAGATTTTTTGGATTCTCCCAAAGGGGGTATTAACCTATATCTAACCTAAGTTATTGATTTATATAGATAAAATATTAACTTAAATTAATAAAACATTATATTAAGTTAAAGAACACTAACATTTAAGAAAGCTATTATTATTTAGTTAATAATCGGTTTAATCAATAAACATATCATAAATAATTTTATCATAGATATTAAAAAACCCAACGTGCGGGCGTGTGATCCATGCGCCTATGCGTGAGGGTGTGCAGGCTTGCGGGTGCGGGTGCGCGTCTTGCGTGAGCGTGGGTGATACGCGGGTGCGGGTACATTGCGCGAATAGCTCAAGCTATCGACTCATGTCAAGCAAAGTGAAGAAAATAAAAAATAATTTTTTTTGCTATTTACCCCTTGACAAATTGAGGCCTCATTAACTAATATTAAACCCATCAGCAACGCCTCCCAGGTGGGGCAACTTTAGGAAACTATGAAACCAACTTATAGCCCCGATACCTCGAATTATAAACCGCCTAGTCCACAGGAGCTGGAATACTTACTATTTAAAGTAATAGTCCCTGCTTTGAATATCGAAGAGAGTAAAGGCTCAAAACTAGCTGCACTTGCAGATATTGACCGCAAAAAAATAGGACAATGGGTATCGGGCAACGGTCAGATCCCCTACTCTGTCCTTTATACCATTGTTAATAAAGCGCTAGATATAAAGATTAGCTGTGAAAACTGGCGCGCCGAGGTTCAGATCAATGGCTGACCTTGCGCCCTTGTTTATCCTTATAGTGGCGATTGCTATTTATTATTACGTTACCAGAAAGGCCTAAACCTATTCCGTGTCAGAGCGGCTATTAATACGCCGCTCGTGCTCAATCTGTTTCCGGCGCTCGTCCCTGATTGTTTTCCAAATTGTAACTATACCCACGGCAATACCCACCAATAGTGATACCACACCCAATGATGAACGCACCGGCTCACTACTCAGTAGCGTAAAAAACCCCTGAAATGATGTAAACATGGCTACTGATAGCAATCCTATTTTTGTTGTTAGCATGTTAGTGACGTCCTGGGTAGTCATTGCTAATACCTCACCTATACGGTCAACGTTGTAGCAAATCACCAGCTAGCTCACGCCCTTTCCACCACCAGAAAGCACCTAGCATAATTAACACCAAGCAAACTGTATTTGCCACTACCAATAGTGTCAGCCAATCTGTACCTGATTGTGCAACTGTAACTACTGTATCTGAAGCTTTAGCAACCAAATCTTGATTCGTCATGCCTACGGTCGCACCTACAGTCGTTGCAGCTGCACCTGCTCCACCCACCCCAATAGCGACCGAACCCCGGCGCTCTTTAGACTGCATTTTAGGCTTCGGTTGAATCTGCATTTCTTGAGGCATCCGCAGACCAGACATCATTAGAGCCGTATCAATTTGCTGATCAGAATATGGCATGAGCCATCCATTCTCGAACTCAATCATCGCCATTAGCATAGCTTTAGCGACGTGATAATCTTTGACAGCGACCGTCTCATCAGCATCAACGCGCATCCGATTAGCAACATGAGACACATAGGCAGAGGTTTGATCTTTAGTATTATCAGCTGACTCCCCGCCATAAGGCGCCCAACGATTAATCATCTTCCGCACTGTATTCAATGAATGTTTTTGTTGATACATCAACAACAGATGAATAGCAGCACGCATCCCATATTCTGGCTGTGCAAACTTCAATAGATCCGAACGACGTGCCGCACTTTTACGCATCCAATCGGGCATGTCTTTGGGGCTTACCTCACCTTGCCAGTCGTCGTACTTTTTGATAGCACAGGGATTGTTATAAAGAATCCCGACTGTCATTTCTTCAGGCTTTAACCCTAATTTTTCCGCTGCGTTATACACATCAATCATTTCAATACCTTCTACCTGTCCATCAATATCTACAGCCGTACAGCCTGTACTATCGACACCGTTTAAATTACGAAACCGAACAGCACCACCACCTGTCAAGCGTTCGACGTGGCACTGGTGCGCTTCTGAAAAAGTCACTGCATGTTCAGGGTGACAGCCAGGTAAATGAACATCCTTAATCACCCAGTTTTGAAACACCCCATCACTGAACATCAAGCCTTGGTAATTTTTGCGCGCGAGTGGATGAGTGGACTCAATGACTTCTACCTGCTCAATCACACCGTTATCCGCATTACCCCGCCATTGAATAACATCGGGATGGTACTCATCGTCAGAGAGCGTTTTGAGCAAATCACGACTGACCAAGCACTTAGTCCATGGACTAAATCCATTTCCCTGAATCACATCGCCTGAGATCAAGCGAGCCTCTACATTCAGTAATCGACAGTTATGGCCACGCACCTCAATCCCTACATGCAACCGACTAAGCTGGACGTTATTGAGGGTAACGTTATCCGCTAGAATCAAAATGCCATTAGCTACTTGAGCGTTCCAAGCATCGACGCTGCTATCATCAGCTATCCCTTCAATAACTAAGTGATCCAGCACAAGACCTGTCTCTTTACGCTCAATGACATAAAGCCATTGGCCGACTTGGTTGGGTTGCTGCTTAATCTCTATAGCCATCGCAGCGCCCCGTAGTTAATAACCAGATGCATCACGTTATCAGCAATAATTAAAAGCCAAACTGCCATCCAGTCAGGTGTGGCATTTGGATACCCTGTGCGACTGCAATCGCTCCATTTTAGATGCGGCTCAGTAATCCAATTCTTGGCAAAAACAACAAAGCGGGCCAGTCGATAATGATCAATCAGCACATGCGTTAAACCAATGACTAAGACTGCCGAGACTGATCCAATCATCAAAAATGGCAGCGAATAAACTAGACCATGAAGACCTGCCCACAACCAACTAGACGTTTTAAGCATGGCCATCTTGTTTGTCTGAGTAACATAGTCACCGATTAAGTGAAGTAGTATCTGTTCCATTAGTTTTTAAACTCCACTTTCTCAGTCAGTGCAACGTGCACATGCACTGTCAAATGACTACAGCCACTCACTAGCATCAATGCAGCGATGTAAACAATGGCAAGTAGCAAGCCGTTCATTTCCGCTCAACTTTAATAAAAATAGGTGTGGCTCTTTGGTCAAACGACCGCACACTATCCCATCTCATGCCAAACAGTGGATCGGCAACTCGCACCAATCCACCACGCAGCTCATAAGCAACTACAAAGTGATTAGCGATTCCAATGTTAGTGAGTGCAGCGACCGCTGCTTTATCCTGTAACGCTTCGGCAATACTGAACCCAGTCAACACTTTGAAAGGAATAGACTTGTTAGCGAGATGATGCTCAATATCGTCAAGTGTCCAAAGACCAGCGTGCTTAGTGAGTTTTCTCGCTTCAGCGACAGAGGATTTACCGCCCGCGAAATTAACTAACATCGCAGCGGATGCGGGGCCACACTCAGTCACATTGAGACCCTGGGCCACATAATTAGGCTCTAGCTGCTTAGCTTGCTGTTGTGATACACAGGCTGTTAAAACAACTGCAATTAGTACTGTGCAGATGTAGTTGAACATGGGACTATCCAGTTAATTAATCACTGCAATTATCCCATTAATGAAAAAAGCCACTGGCTAGGTGGCTTTTATGGAAGTTAGGCTCTTTAACGAGTCTTATTCAGAGGAGGAAATACAGGCCGCATTGGAGGATGGCCACCAGCTGATGGATTTGGCCTAGCTGGCTGTGTTTGACTTTGTGGTTTTGGAGCTTCTTGTTTCACTGGTGTATTGGCTTGAGTCGTTGTGAAATTTCCGTTACAGCCGCCGCATGTACTCATTTTTAACTACCTAGTAAATAACCAATCATAAGGCCGATTGGCAGACCTAATACAACTGCACCCCGGTAAAAGCTACAACAGAAACAATGATGCGCACCCTTGTTCAAGACAGCGAATACATTAAAGACTGCTCGCGCCCACCAGCGATGATGAGCATCAGTGTAACAAGGGTTTAAGTCCGGTCTAATGAAGTGCATTTAATGGATAGCCTCTAGTTAAAAATCACCACGTTTTATAACTTCAATTTCAAATGGATAGTGATGCTCAATCTCACGCTTTTTAATTAAAAACTCAGGCGTTTCTACGCCCTTGGTATCAAAGAATCGGCAAGACCCGTCGGTATAGAACACTTGAAAATCCACCACTAACTTAGTCCCGCCTGGTAAATGAATAGGCACTTGCCTTAAAAAAAATAAAACAATACCTGCTCGCTGCTGGAGTTTTAGATGAAGGTAAAAATCACCCTCTAAGATGGAATCAAATTTAATGCCATCGTATTCCACTTTCTTTGCATTAAACTTATGACGTGGTTTTGACAGAGCCTCACGAGCAATCACTGAATGCTGAACCTTGAGTGCAGCCGACGACTGCCGCCATGCTGCACCTTCAATTGCTTTAAATTGCTCTTCAGTGAATCTTGCCATTACTGTAGATTGAGAACAGGAGCTTGTGCATGATTGGGCTCATCACCCTTAAACATTGACTTAATGCTTGGATCTGCACACGTCACTTCCAGTCTTTGGCTATTCCATGGATTATAGGGGCCTAGATAAATACTTGGATTAATCCGATCAAAAAATGGACGTTTCACTGAAAGTAAATCACTGAGTTTACTTTCTAATTGACGCACACGATCAGCTAGTTGCTTATGCTCTTCTAATAATTGCTCATAAGGTAGTTGAGGCTCAGCACCCGCACGTGAAGTACGCCACTTCACATGGGATAGCTCATCGTCACGATTAATATTCTCTAAAACATTATCAGAAATATGATAACCCAGTGCCTTGGTAGCCTCTTGAGCAATCGATTCATACGTTCGGCCACCTAAACTTGCTAGATTCTGCTCCAACCATTGCACTAACTTATACTTTTCAGCGAATGCCAAATTACCTTTTGTCTTTTGCATGATTAATCCTTAGTTATGTAATTAAAATTCAATAAGACCCGCCATTGAAAGCGAAAATCGATCACTCATAATTTTAGTGAGTCCGACCATTTCTGAGGTTCGCATACCTGCATTATAAAAACCGTCCACATATCCACCATCCTTATCATCCAGTAATAACAAAACCGCTTTATTGGGATGATAGCCATCAACACCTTTTTCAATGTCATCAATAGCTTGCTTAAGCATTTCGACAACAGAGGTATGCTTTGCACTATTGGTGTGCTTAGCCATACTAATCACATTAGCTGTGTCTTTTTCATCACTCATAAGTTGTGGTAAATCCTTCGTTGTAGTGATTGGTAAAAGCCGAACCAGCAATCGCGGCACGGTTATTTTTATTAGCCTTCAGTAATAACTTAAGTGAGCGCTTTTCAGGTAGATTCATGCCTTTTAACTCACCTTTTAACTGCGCTTTCACATAGTCGGTTATAGCGGTATTTTGATCTTGACTAAATGTACTGATTAGCAATAAATTTGAGTGAGTATCAGCAATAGCCTTACGAGCTTCGGCTTTCTTAATGGAGTCACGCATTTCAGCAGTAATAGGTAGCTTTTCTGATAGAGAGAACTCACCGTTCTTAAAAGATAACAACATGATTACCTCGGCAAAAATGCAATGACTGTTGCTTTTGATTCACATAAATTACTTTCAATCAAAGGCTGTACATCACGCCAATTAAGATTGCCAAGACCACAACCAAGTGCAGGGATTGCAATACTTTCTATATCTGAATACTCAATAATCTCACTGATTCTTTTTAAGCAACTATCTACATAGATAAGTTTTGATGGATCGCGCCAGTGTTGCTTGGTTACTGCGTTAAATATAATCTGCTCGCCAAAATATGTATGCACATCACCTGCAAATAGCTGCTTTTGCTGGCAGGCACGCTGATAGGATTCAAACATTTTTGGGTATTTTCCTTTAAAAACTACAGCAACACCCTTCCCCATCACCCCCATAGCATTGACAGGATTAACTAAGACTTGCGCACCCGACTCGAATAATGAGCCCTCTCTATACTCAATTGGCATAACCACCCCTCTCCAGTGCAGACTGGGCTGCTCGCGCTCTAGCACCACCCGACTTAGCTGCTTCTGTTAAAATAACTATGCGCTGATCAGTAGAGGCCTTCTCAATCAGCTCGCAATCACTGAGCTTGGCCATCGTTTCAGGCCATCCACAGGCATACAGATGCATGCCATCCACGGATAGAGCCGCCACTATCCATTCCTCACCAGACGGCAAATGCCTCACTGTATCGCCTGCATCAATGCTCATCATTTAGCTGACTCCAAAAGCTGGTTTTTTCTGACTCGCTCGATAAATTACCTGCCGCTGACAATTCAATGGCTTGAGTAATCAATACCTGTAAAGCTAACCTCAACCCCTACAGCGAACTCACGATTGAAT
>ERZ650309.122-NODE-122-length-38444-cov-8.366798_pt1 | contig 38444 bp, 38 predicted proteins | sample MGYA00376245_ERZ650309 | MGnify/ENA primary metagenome ERZ650309 (study PRJEB26733, sample SAMN07839294) | wastewater metagenome | biome: urban; feature: wastewater treatment plant; material: waste water | place: USA: North Carolina | collected 2016-04-26 ... | reverse complement strand
ATATTTCTAAGCGTCCGAAACTTTCGCTACAAATTACCAACTGCTTGTTTTTACTCAGTTCTTTTAAGCGAGCAAAAGGAGTGTCAGTTGAAGAATTTGCAGCAAGCTCTGGTAATTCTTTAAACCCTTGATAATAATCTCCCTCAATCGCAATCTCCCAAACGGTATGCGATTTCAATCCCGCAAAAACCTTATCGGCGCTTAAAAATAGATCATTGGGTTTGAGGCATGGATATTGATAATTATAATACTCATAACGCTTGGTAATTTCCTGCCAATTAAGGTTTAATTGTGCCAATAAATCTTGAGAATAGACTATCTGCCACTTATCATCGAGGTAACTAAACAAATCCGCACAAGTAGTATGAAATAGCGGTAAATAAAACTCAACCCCAGCAGGCAAAATATTATTTTTTAAATCTTTGGCTAAATTTGAATCCGCCTGTTTAGGAAAATACTCTGCAAACCGCGCTGCCATCTGGCGAACATTCTGAAGGTCATGTGGGTACTCGCGCGAGGGCAAAATCTCCACTGCACTAACTGACTCGGTAACCAATTGCGTTTTAGTTGCAAAATATTGGATACTATCAACTTCATCATCAAATAAATCAATCCGAATCGCCTGTTTTGAGCCCATCGGCAAAATATCAATAATAGATCCACGAATCGCAAATTCACCTGCTTCATAAACCTGATGCACACATTGATAACCCGAAGCTATCAGTTGACTACGCAATTGTTCACTATCAAGACGATCACCAATTTTTACCAAGAGAACGCGCTGGGCAAAATAATCTTGTGGAGGCAAAAGCATTTGCAATGTAGTTGCCTGCACCAATAAGATATCAATCTGTTTATGCTGCACTTGCCACAATGTTCTAAGACGCTCGGCAATTAGTTCATTGTATGGTGATTGACGCTCATACGGTAAAACTTCATAATCTGGAAATACCGCGAGCCTTAGCTCGGGCGCAAATAAATTTAATTCACCGACTAAGCGCTGTAACTGATAACCATCATTAACAATATACATAAATGGCTTTTGTTGTGCACGAGCTAAGTTAGCAATAAACAGCGCATCCCCACCGAGGGGAAATTTAGCCAGATGATTTTTTTGCGGATGAATTTTATTAGGAAGTTGAAGTTTTAGCATATGCCTTACAATACAAAATAGCTATCATGCTGGCTGCCATCCAACTGATTGGTTTTATAGTGAACTTCTAAATGGTGAGCAGTCAGCCGCATATTCAGATAAGCAATTCCAGGTAAAATTACGCTAAAAATAATAACTAGCGCCACGACCCATTCCAGTAGTTTTATGCGTCTTTTACGCAGCTTATTATCAATCAGAAGCAAGTTAGAGCTTTGTTGATTAAGTTGCTTGGTTAACTCATATAATTCTAATGCTAATTGACGGTTATAACGATTAACCTGAGATGACAATAAAAATAAATCAATCAGCACCAGTAATGCCGGAATACCACTCCAGCAGAATAGCAGATATAGCCAGCCACTGCGTTTATTGAGATAAAATTTGTGTGCGCCAAATATGCCGAGAAAAATCAGCCATAAATAGGCTACTAAGATATTTTTGCGATGTTGGCGATAAAAAAAGGTAAATTGAACCCGTTCGCCATCACTTAATTGTTGTAAGACTTGTTCCAGATAATTTAGTTTTAATTTGCTCATTTTGCTTGGTATTTATAAATAATTTAGTCCGAATTTTAACACATTATAGCTATTCACTTAGATTCATGGATTCAAACAATAAGCTCATCAGTGGTAAAATACCTTTCTCAAGGAGGTAAGATTTATGGCATGGTTCTGGTTAGCATTAGGCGCTGCAGCTTTATGGGGTTTTGGTTACACGATCAACCAAGTAACCTTAAAACATTTTAGCGCGGTTGAATTATTATTATTTGAATCATTTGTTGTTTTCAGTGTAGCTGCAGTTTATTTTGTCTGGCGCGGTGACTTTCATGTTTTCATGCATAAACTTGCCAATCCAAAACAGCTTGCTTTGATTATTCTGAGTAGCTTTGTTTATATCGTTGCAAGCTTATTAATTCTAAAAAGCATTAGCGCTAGTAACGCTGCCCTTGCCGCCATAATTGAATCATGTTATCCTATCTTTACTGTTATTTTTGCATTTGTTCTTTTTGGTGAAATTCAGCTTAACCTTATTTCTGCACTAGGTTATGTATTAATCCTATGTGGAATTATCATCGTTAAAGTTTATGGACATTAAATAGTCACATACTACATCGCTAATCAAAAAGTAAAACTAGCATAATTACAAAGTACTCCTCAATAGGTAGTAGAATTGAATAATTAGGCAGTACTTAAATTAATTACTCATCACAAAAACTAATTAACAATTTCTTAAAATATTCACCCGAGCTAAGTCCCATAGAAAATATTTAAACTAGTCTGAAACTACTAATATAAATATATCCAAATAAATGACAAAATTTACAACTAGAAAAATTTATAAATAAACTATAAATAAATTAATTTAAAGTAAGTATAACAAAGCATATATCTAAGTTTTTATAACATACTTATATTTAAAACTTTAGGGTTAACACTTGACATTTGTATTCAATTAGCCTTATAGTAACGCATGTAATTTTTAATTACATTGTTTACATGAATTACAGGAAATAAAAAAATGGCTAAAACACACTCAATTACAGTTCGAATAACAGAAGAACAAAAAAAATTTATCGATGAAAAAATAGCTCATATCAAAAGTCAAGTTGACCTAGATCTAGAAGTTCCAGCAGGGCTAGTTATCAGAAAAATAATAGATAAAGCTATGGCTTACCATGAGGCTAGAAAATCTGGACTAGGAAAAGAATCACGGGGAATGAGAGGAATGAGAAGCTTCCTGGAACAAAAACACGGCAAAGGCTATGAAAAACGAGAAGGTAAATTTGAGGATTTTCTCAAATTAATTGAAGAATATAACAATGAAGAAGCTAACTAATATTTTATTTAGAATGAGAAACTCAATGAAAAATAATTACAATTACAAAATTAACTTTGCATCTCAAGATGGTGTGCAACAAAAATCGCTTGAGATAAGTAGCCATGATGATATTTTTGAAAAACTGGCTCTTATTGATGGAAAACTATCAATCCCAAAAGAAGATGAACAAGCATTCTTAATTGGACTCAAAATGGCTGGTGAAATTATTTTAAAGCACAGGGATAGTGATTTTTTCAATAACTTAAAACAGCCGATGAAAGAAATCATGAATACATTAAAATCAAATTTAAAGTAATGTTTCTTTGTAATTGATAATTACTCAACAAATATCGTTTTCTATGGAGACTCGCATGTTTTATTTAATTTCTTCAATCTCACTATATCTTATCTTATCAATCTTATTTGGTCTATATGGCTTATTTATTTCAAAAATAGTTAAAGTATCAAGACTACCATCCTTATCGACTAATGACTCGTAAATAATTTATTACTAAGGATGATACAATAGCTAAATTTGCGTAATGATTTTATCTGCGGTACGGTAAGCTGCAGCGACGCAATCATTGATTCCGACACCTGAATAAGCATTATTATTCAAATGCAGTCCATTAAACTGGGCTGCATTTTCCATGATTTGTGCTACTAGCTGGGTATGTCCCACGCGATATTGCGGAATAGCCTGCTCATGGCGATAAATGCGGACCAATTCTGGCTTTGCGCTTATTTTCATAATTTTAGCTAAACTATCCTGCACTAATTGCTGAATCTCACTATCGTTAAGCTTTAATAACTCAGGACGAACCGCACCACCGAGCATCGTACGAAATAAAATCTTTCCATTTGGCGCACGCTTAGCAAAAATACTTGAATCCCACAAAGTTCCCAAAACTGGAATTTCTTCACCTCGTGCCAATAAATAACCAAACCCCTGTACATCACAATCTATTTCACGCTCGTCATAGCCCAGACAAACTACCGCTAATGGAGAATAATTTATTTGTTGCAGTAAACTAGCTAACTTAGACGCAAAACTATTAACCAAATTAGCACTAGCGTATGCTGGTGTAGACAAAATCACCTCATCAGCAAAATAAGCTTGTTCTTTGAGCAAAATTTGCCAGCCACCAACCGGAGCACGTTTAAGACTGCTCACTGCACTACCACAAATTATATTTTCTGCTCCGATAGCTGAACTTAGTCTATCAGTCAAAACCTGAATCCCATTGGCAAAAGAAGTTAATACACCACCAGGTCCAGCAGGAGAAGCGCTAACTTTGCCAGCTGCTTTTTCTACTCGGTGTTGCTTAGTTAATTTTAGCATTGCTTTGAGTAAACCACCATACTCTTGCTCAAGTTGGTAGATACGCGGAAAGCAGCCCTGTAAGGACATCTGCTCGGGATCTCCAGCAAAAATTCCACCTGCCATTGGTGCAATTAACTTAGCTAGAGCTTCATCACCAAGTCGACGTCTTGCAAAATCCGCCAAGGATTCATCTTTCTTTGAATCGCGTTTAGCAACAAAGAACTCACGGGCAATGCGTAATTTGCCGCGCCACGAAATCAAGCTATTGGTTAAAAACTCAATTTGATTATGCGGTAATTTATGTAAAACTCCATTAGCATAGACAAAGCGTTTACGTGCATTATCATTACTGGCAAGGAGTTGCTCACTCAGCTCCAAGCTTTTACATAATTCCAACGTTTGCGGCTTGTTGGTTAGAAATCCATTTGGACCCCATTCACAGAGATAGCCATCCTCTTTACGGCTCCATATTTTGCCGCCCAAACGATTTTCTTTTTCAAAAACCTTAATTCCAATTGCTATATTTTGGCTCTTAGCTTTTTCTTGTAGTAAATATGCAGTTGCTAATGCGGATATACCACCGCCGATTATTGCGACTTGGCGCATAAGGAAACCTCTTTATTCTTTATTTGAACTATCTTTATCACACTCGAATAGATTGGAAATACTGGTAGGCGACAAGTGACAAAGCCTACAGTTAGTAGGTGAGGAACTTGGTAACGACCCAGTATGGTGAATCTATTTGAGCATAGTATCTTCTGACTCATGAGTAGTTAACGCTGTAGAGCCTGCTTTAACTACTTTAACTGCAGCACAACCACCTTTGGCAACCGTGGCACAAGCTGCCGTAGTAGCGGCAGGATGTGCAGCTGTGATATTTTCAACCCGAGATTCTATGCTTGGGCGCGACCCAGAATTAGGAAGTATATTTAAACCTAAAATCCCGAACATAAGGCAGGTTTTATTGGCTTTATTTTGCATTATTTATTTCTGCTTTGGCTTTATTGTTAGTTTTACGTGCTGGTTTTACTGGTGCTTGCAATGCCAAGTCTAGAGCTTCTTCAAAACGGATTTTGATCGTCCGCGGATCTTCCAAGCTGGACTCATCAACACTCATATAATTCATCTCGGTTATCTTACCATCCCCTTTAGCGTAACTAAAAGGATGGCAACCCAGAGCAGAATACTTAGCTTTCAAATCAGCATTAGCTTTTGTATAAAGCTCGCCTTCCGCAATTAATGCCACGAAAGCGTCATGCCAGTAAATTCCGTAACCGCCAAACATCGCCCGCGCACGAATATTACCCAAGTGAGCTAGCACATCATTCAAAATATACTCTTTAAATCCATCATCACGACTCATTATGTACCATTTCCATTCTGAAAATCAATGTCGGGTAGCTAACTTATTCAATAATTTATTTTGACCACTGGCAGCAAAACGGCTCTCGTCACTCACGCGAATAACGTAAAACACATCATTCAATGCACCAATTATATCTGCCAAGTCCAGTTCTTCAATCGACTCACGAATTAGCTCATCCACATCATCTTCATCTTCTTCGCTCTCCCACATTGATTTCAAATCAATTTGTAGTTCAGCGAAATCTTCGGCTACTTGAGCAGACATTTCACCTAGATCAGATTCGCGAGCAAGGCTAAAAAATGCCACGCACAAGGTAAATAGTGCCGGGAAAAACTTCTCTTCCAAGAGTTGCTCATTAGTTGCGTATTCGGTGATGTCGCCACCAATTGCCAGATAACCAGTTAAGTAGCCATAAAGCCACATCGCCAGATTACGGCGTTGTTCAGCTGTAAAAGTTAAAGGATCAAAAGCATTTGGGCGCGCAAAATCAATTAGTGGACGAATTAATTTATTATTCTCAAAAATTGCATCGGCTAATTCACTATAAACTGCAACCAAACGATCAACTAAAGACGCAAATTTTTGCTCATCTTTAATTTTATTTTCATCTAGTATTAAATAAGTTGGAATCAATAGATCTTCTTCACTATCGCTTGGTGCTGAGAGATAGGCGCTAAACCAGCCATGCACGAAATGCAGGTCATAACCAGTATAAAGGTATTCTTTAAGCTCTTGATTAAGCGCAGCTAAGTTTTGTGCTGGTTTTTTACTCATTATGAATTCTTTCATTTAAATTATTTATATACTGTATTTTACTACAATATTATCAGCCATTAGAGTCTTTGATTTTTTACTTATAACAGCTTTTTGTTACCCAAAATCAATACCGTAATCAAACTACATGCTCCAGCAATTGTTAGCCATAGTGCTGGACTTGCTGGATTATCCGTAAAATGAATTAAGTTCGTCGCAATAGCTGGAGTGAACCCACCATAAATTGCAGTTGCAATACTATACGCAAAAGAAAAACTAATCGAGCGGATATTTGCCGGTACAATTTCAGTCAATGCCACGACCATTGCACCATTATAACCAGCATAGAGCAAAGAAAACCACAATTCTACGACTAGCATATGATTAAAAGTAGAATTATGCACTAACCAATTTAGCATGGGATACGCAGTTAGAACAAACAAACCACTAAATAGAATCAAAGGCTTCTTCCGCCCAACTTTATCTGACAGAGTGCCCATCAGCGGAAGAAAAATAAAATTAGCTAAGCCAATGCACATGGTAATAAAAAACGCTTTCGCACCAGATAGATGAATGACATCCTTGGCATAGGTTGGAGTATAAGCAGTAATCATGTAGAATGAAACTGTGGTTAGCATTACCATCATTGAACAGCCTGCAATTAATGGGAAATTAGCCAAGGTGTTTTTAATAATTTCATTGATACTCGGGTGATGCTTAGCATGTTTGAAACTCTCGGTTTCTTGCAAATAATTCCGCAGAAAAAACACTACTGGAATTACCAAACAACCAAAGATAAATGGAATCCGCCAGCCGAAACCTGCCATTTGTTCAATACTTAATATTTTGCTGAGTACAAAACCAAATAACGCACCGCAAACTACCGCTAGTTGTTGCGAGGCAGATTGCCAGCTGACGTAAAACCCTTTACGTCCAGCTGGTGCTATCTCAGATAAATAAACCGAAACTCCACCCAATTCTGCACCAGCAGAAAAGCCCTGAATTAAACGCCCGAATAGAATCAGTAGTGGTGCAGCAACTCCAATCTGTGAGTAATCAGGCGTAAAAGCTATTGTAAATGTTCCAAACGCCATTAACCCAAGCGTCACCAACAGACCACGTTTACGACCATATTTATCAATAAAGCCACCCAAGACCAAGGCACCGATTGGTCGCATCAGGAAACCAGTTCCGAAAGTTACAAAGGAAAGCATTAGAGAGAGGTAAGGGCTAGAACTGGGAAAAAAGCTTTTGGCTATCATATGCGCAAACATGCCAAAAACCATAAAATCAAACATTTCGAAGAAATTACCACTCGTCACATTAAAGATTTTAAACCATTGGCGCTGTTTTTTCATCGGGAAACCAACCATAAAGATTAACTATGTACAATAAATGTTATTTGACTTAACCTAGAAAATACTTAGAAGACTTAAATCTACCGTGAAGCTTTATCCAAACTAGCTAAAAAATCAAGACGTTCGCGAATCCGTTGTTCAAAGCCTTGCTCCCCCGGTTGATAAAATGATATTGGAGACATATCATCAGGAAAATATTGCTCATTTGGAACATAACGATGTGGGAAATCATGCGCGTATTTGTATTCACGTCCATAGCCAAGTTCAGTCATAAGCTTGGTGGGAGCATTACGTAAATGGATTGGTACAGGCGCTGAGCTGGCAGTTTGCATAAATTCTTTTAACCGACCATAGGCTAATTCTAGAGCATTACTTTTATTGGTTACTGCCAAATAAATTACCGCACCAGCCAAAGCTATTTCACCTTCTGGAGAGCCGAGGCGTTCATAGGTTTGTAAGGCATTGTTTACTACTGTTACCGCATTGGTATCAGCAAAACCAATATCTTCCCATGCCATACGCAATAAACGACGCCCTAAATATAATGGTTCAGCACCTGAGCTTAGCATTCGTCCAAACCAATACAAAGCCGCATCTGAATTAGAGCCGCGCACTGATTTATGCAAAGCTGAAATTTGGTTATAAAATTCTTCGCCACCTTTATCAAAGCGCTGAATATTTTTAGGCACTATTTGTGCAATAGTAGCAGCGTCTATTTCAGATGAGTCTGTAGAAGAATTAATAACTAACTCCAGCAGATTTAATAATCGTCTCGCATCACCATCACTAAGATCAATTAATAACTGCCCTGCTTCAGACGTTAATTTTAACTTGCCAATAGAATTGAGTGCTTTAGCTAAGAGCAACTGAAGATCAGAATTGGATAAATTTTCCAGAACATAAACCTGCATCCGTGAGAGCAAAGCATTATTGATTTCAAATGAAGGATTTTCGGTAGTTGCACCGATCAGAATAATCTTACCCTCTTCCAAATGATGTAAGAAGGCATCTTGTTGTGCTTTATTAAAGCGGTGAATCTCATCAACAAAAAGTACGGTTGGTTTATCGAATAAGCCTAAAGCATTTTGTTCAGCTTGTTCCAGAGCATCTTTAATGTCTTTGACACCACTAAATACGGCTGAGAGCTTAATTGAATAACAATCAAAACTATTCATGATGATATTGGCAAGAGTAGTCTTACCAACTCCCGGAGGGCCCCAAAGTATCATTGACTGAAGTTTACCGTTTTTGATAAGATTCGCAAGCGGTGCACCATTAGCAATCAAATGACGCTGCCCGATAACATCGTCTAAGTTTTTAGGACGTAATAATTCGGCCAGCGGTTGCATAAACTACTCCTGAATCAATTCTACTTTATAGCCATCAGGATCTTCGACAAAAGCAATAATTGTTGAACCATGTTTCATTGGCCCTGGCTCGCGAACTACTTTACCACCATTCGTTTTGGCAATCTCACACGCAGCATAAATGTCATCGCAACCTAATGCAATATGTCCATAAGCATTACCTAAATCATAGCTTTCAGTGCCCCAGTTATGGGTTAGCTCAATCACACTTTGCGAGCTTTCTGCTCCATAGCCAATAAATGCCAATGTAAATTTACCTTCAGGATAATCATTACGACGTAATAATTGCATTCCAAATGCTTTAGTATAAAATTGAATACTTTTATCTAAATCAACCACCCGTAACATCGTATGTAAAATTCGCATAAATCTCTCTTTAAAAAACATTTCTTAATTGGCGTAATGCCACAAAACAATTCTCTTCATCACTGATTAATTCACCACTTTTTGCGCTAACTATGCCCCAAACATGAGGTTCATCACAGCGTAAAAATAAATTGTAGCGTAACTCATCAGCAAGCACCGTTGGCAATGAATTTTGCAAACTCGTGAGTTTCATCACTAAATATTTGGCATAATCCTGATAATAAGCATGATTGTCATCAATTGACGTAATAAACCGCAAATTATTCGCTGTGTATTCATGTGCCGGATAACATAAAGTTGACTCCGGTAACGCTTTTATTTTATTTAATGAATTATACATCGCAACAAAATCATTGGTAAATACTCGTCCGCAGCCCATGCCAAACAAGGTGTCACCGCAAAACAAATGCTTATCATCAACCAAATAACAAACATGCTCAAACGTATGCCCTGGAGTTAACAATACCTTAACTGACAGATCCATATCTGCAAGGTGTAGCATTTGCCCATCTGCAAGCTGTTGATTAAAATTACCAATGCATTCAGGATGATATCGCTCGCATAAAGTTTTAACGCCACCAGTATGATCGGCATGATTATGAGTAAGCAGGATCACTTTGAGTGCCAGATCATGCTGCTGTAAGTATTTTTCAACTACATGAGCTTCAGTTGGATCTACAACTATAGCGCTTTTATCATCATGAATCAGCCAAACATAGTTATCTTTTAGCGCACGCAGCGCAACTATCGTGTATTTCAACTTTTCTCTTTTTCCAACTTTAATTTAGACTGTTTAAGCTCAGCTATTTCTTCACTGCTAAGTTTTGGAAAATCAATATCTAAACCATTAATAGCATCAGCAATCACGTGTGCCACAATTGCTCGTGCAATTTTCTTATCGTTAGCAGGTACAACAATCCAGGGTGCATGCTCATGTCCAGTTTCGGAAAGCAAATCTTCGTAAGCACCAGTGTAGTCATCCCAGAACTGACGCTCTTTAAGATCAGCTGGAGAAACCTTCCAGTACTTATCTTCAATAGTCAAACGCTCCAGCAGGCGGTTTTTTTGTTCATCTTTGGAGATATGCAAAAAGAATTTTAAAACCACAATTCCACTACGTGCCAAATGACGTTCAAAAGCATTAATATCTTCATAGCGTTCCTGCCAAAATTTCTTATTTTTGGCAACCGATAACTCAGCAGGCAATTGCTCCATATATTCCGGATGAACTTTAACCGCCAGAACATCTTCATAGTGTGAACGGTTAAATACTACCACTTCACCACGGGATGGAACTACCTTTTGATAACGCCAAAGAAAATTATGCGCATGCTCTTCAGCAGTTGGCACTTTAAAGCCTTGTACGCGACAACCTTGCGGATTAATTCCACTTAAAATATGGCGAATTGTACCATCTTTACCCGCAGTATCCATTCCTTGTAATACGATCAAAACCCCGTATTTTTTGCAAGCCCATAATTTTTCATGAGCACTGATTAGTGCTTCGCGGCTTTGCTCCAAAACCTCACTAGCAAAATCGTGTGCTTTTTTCTTACCAGATTTTTTAACCTCTTTTGCTTTATAATCCGCGGGATGTTTGGCTAACTTAACTTTACTCGGCTTATCTATTACAATATCAGCGAACTGTAGATTAATTTTAGGTTTAGTAATCGCCATGATGAATCTCCAAGTTTAATTTATGAATTTACGATGTAATATGGGAACAACCTCGCTGATTTTATCACTCGGCACGATCATACTGATATTAATATTACTTGCGCTATACGACAGCATTTGTACACCTATATTAGATGAATCAAAAATATCAAATAAGTCCTGCATAATCCTTGGTGTAGACATAATCTTTTCACCGACTAATGACACTGTTCCAAAACCTTCAATATAATCAGTTTTAGCAAATTTATTTAGCTCAAGCAATGCCTCATCTAACTTGCCAATATTATCCAAAGTTACTGAGACACTTACCTCTGATGCAGAGAGCATATTTACCGAAATATTTTTATGCGCTAATACCGCAAAGATTTTCTGTAAAAATCCTTTGGATAAAAACATATTTGCCGAATAAATATTAATCAATGGTGCCGATTTTTTCCAAGTCACAGATTTAACCAAGCCATCATTATTGTCTGCATTATGCTCAATTAAAGTTCCACAGTTATCAATATTGAATGTATTTAATACACGAACTGGAATACCAGATTTCACGGCTGGTTGAATTGTCCGCGGATGCAATACTTTAGCACCAAACATGGCTAATTCGGCTGCTTCTTGGTAAGATAACTGAGGTATAAGCTTAGCATCGCTAATTACCCGTGGGTCAGCTGAATAAACTCCATTTACATCAGTCCAAATTTGAATCTCTTCTGCATTTAACGCATAACCAATGATTGCTGCAGAATAGTCGGATCCTCCACGCCCCAAAATTGTAGTCTCACCACTTTGCGTAGCACCAATAAATCCAGTAATTACTGGCACAATATTTTTGTCAACGATTGGTAAAACTATTTTTTTACAATGTTTTTTAGTTGCTGCATCAATAAAATCAGCCCCACCAAAATGTTTGGTCGTAATAATACATTCTGTCGCGCTAACTTGTTTGGCAGGATTTCCACGTGAAGACAAGAACTTGCTGATTAAGTGCGATGACATCATTTCTCCAAAAGAAACAATGCTATCATGCAATTGTAGTTGATTAGTGAAATTGTGACTGTGTAATAGATTTTTTAACTGTGCTAAATAACCAGCAACAGCATTATGTGCCGCTGATTGTTCGTTCGCATTAGCACCAAAGATAGTATCAATCCAAAGCGTGTGCTTAGCTTTAATCTGTTCAATCAATGAATCTTGTTCAGGAGCTAATATACTGTGGCTTAATTTAACCAATAAATCGGTGATTCCACTTAATGCGGACACTACCAAAATAGGCTTACGATGAATTTCTCTTTGTACTAAAGTGTTGATTGCTTCTACGCTTTGTGGGTTGGTAACTGATGTACCACCAAATTTCATTACTAACATACTGTCTCTCTTACTCATTAAATTTTTGACTGAAAGCAGTATTTTACCGCAGTTTACCATCTAAATTTGAGTAAAATGTTTAGTGTAAATTTTAAGAGCAATAAAACCAAGCGTGGAGAAAACCATAATAATTAACTCAGGAGCATAATCATGAAAATTATGGGTATACGCATGAGATAAATCCAAGCAGAAGACAGCTAAACTACCAAAAACCGAATAGGCAAGAATATTACCTAAGTAACGCCCCGTTAAGCGATTATGCACATCAAAATCAACGACTCTGTATAATACCATAGGAGTCAAACGCACGAATACTCCATATACAAATCCGACAATATAAATCCATAATAAATAGTAACGGCCATTTCCGCCAAATACTATCCAAACCAGACTAAATAAAATCACTAACACATAGAAAACTTTCATTAATTTAACGGGTGAATAAAATAGCGCTAGCGCCCTTGCAAAATTAGCACCAATAAACCCTACAACAGTAACAGCAAGAAGGATAATATTAATCCTAACATACGAAAATCCCATAGCTAAATGTAAAAAGAAAGGTACTCGAAAAATCACCATTACAATCAAACAAACATGCAAAGAGACAATAAGAGAGCGAAGTAAAATATAACGCCAGTTTCGTTTAAGTGTATAAAAAAAACTTCTTCGTGAAAACTTAGAGTAATTATTTAGAATATGACGGTGCCTTACTCTGAGCATCAAATTGACTAAAACAAACAAACAACCAATAAAAAATTGAATTCGCCAAAATAAGTCAAACGTTTGGATACTCATTCCGTGATCAACTAACAGGCGATTAAACAAAATACTTACTAAAGCTCCCATCTCCCCAGAAAACAAAATAAAGTAATACATAAAGCGTTTATTCTCTTGACTAAAATTCATATTAGAGTAGTTAATCGTGAACCCAATTTCAAAACCGAACGCCACGCCTTGAATCAAGCGCAAAATCCAAAATACTATAAACGACCGCAAACCTATTTGTGAATAATTAGGAATCAAAGCTAGAAAAAAATAACATAAGGCTATTACTTGTGGAGCTCGAATAATATTACGTCGATACTTTTCTATTGAGTGATTAAATAAAATAATTCCAAATATTTTAGATAATTGAACAGTAAATAGTATAGAAGAAAATGCTAATAGCGCTTGGAATAGCTTCAATGGAGGTAAAAGAACAGCACTAAGATAAATAGAGTACCCAACAAATAATGCCATGTCGTACATATCTAAATATGTACTAGAAAAAATCATAAATAATGATTTTTTCTCTGCTTTATTTAACGGTGCTGATCTGACTAACAAAAAATTAGTACTAAGCATAATACCCCACTGGACAAATTTTACTCATCTTAAATTTACAACAAATCAAGTTGATCAAATAACCAAGCCTGCAACTTAGGATCAAGATGCGGTGTAATTTTTGATCGAATCTTAGCATAATAAATAGAAATCTGAGCCTTGTCTTCTGGGCTTAACAAAGTTGTATCAATTAATTTTTTGCAATATGGCACAAGTGTTAAATCTTCAAAAGTATAAAATGGTCCATATGGCGACTGTTTGGCTTTTGCATCATCAATTTCTGTTACCAAACATAAATTCTCAATCCTAATTCCATACTCGCCATCCATATATAAACCAGGCTCATTACTTACAATCATTCCAGGCATTAATGGCACATTAGAATGTGCTTGAGAAATTTTTTGTGGACCTTCATGCACACCTAAGAAGCTACCAACCCCATGCCCAGTACCATGACGGTAATTAAGATATTCATTCCATAACGGAGCGCGTGCCAACATATCCAGATGTTCACCACATGTACCATGGCTAAATACTGCCCGTGATAACGCCAAATGCCCTTTTAAAACTAAAGTATAGTGATGGCGCTGCTGTTCAGTTGGTGTTCCAAGATGAAAAGTTCGTGTAATATCGGTAGTTCCTTCGAGATACTGCCCACCAGAATCTAATAAGTACAGATTGTCATCACGAATAACCTTATTACTATCTGGAGTTGCACGATAATGAATAATCGCACCATTACTAGCATAACCACTGATAGTCGAAAAACTTAGTCCATGTAAATTAGCCTGCGCTTTCCTAAACTCTTCTAATTTATCTGCAGCATTGATTTCATCAACCCCAGTTTGCCAATTTTGCTCAAGCCAATAAATAAAACTGATCATTGCTACCGCATCTTTAGTGTGTGCAATTCTTGCGCCCTCAGCCTCAACTGCATTTTTAAGTGCTTTACGGTAAACAATCGGTGAACGCTGTAACAATACTTCGTTTGATACCTTAGCACTTTGTAACATCCAGAAACTAGCACTCCGTTCATCAAGCCATACTTTGGCATTCAGTTTATCAATATATGCCGCAAAATTCTCATATGGCAGAATCGTTACCCCTGACGCAGCTAATTCAGCAATTAATTCCGCATTCAACTTAGCAGAGTCAACAAACCAGATTGCTTCATTCAAACCAATCAACGCATAACTAATTACAAAGGGATTATATTCAACATCATTACCACGAATATTGTATAACCAAGCTATCTCATCCAATACATTAAGCGCGATATAATCTGCAGCGTTATTTTGTAATTCACCACGTAACCAAGCTAAACGCGCAGCTAAACTTTCTCCAGTCGTAGCTTCATAGACTGCAAATGCTTTAGCACATGGCAAAGTAATGCTTTCACCTAGTTTTAGTCGAGTATTATCAACCAGATTTTCTTCTAATACCACTAGTTCGCCACTGATAGAAGTCATGATATTTTGTAAAACCTTAGCTCTACCAACGCCAACTAAACGAGGATCAATACCAAGTCGCTTACCACGAGCATTTTCCTGTATCCATTGTTCAGTCTCAGGCGCAAATCCACTTTGTTTCATCATCGTGTAATGCTTTGAATCCAGTTGCTGCTCTGCCTGCAGAAAATAACGTCCATCAGTCCATAAATAAGCGTGGTCTAATGTTACAATCACCTCACCAGCCGAGCCATCAAAATTACTAATCCACGGGCGACGTTGCCAACACTCAGGAACATATTCGCTATTATGTGCATCAATTGATGGCACTAAGTAAATATCAATTTTATGTTGCTGCATTTCACTACGTAGTGCTAATAAACGCTCTTGAATACTCATAAATTTAACCTTATAAAATTGGATAAACATTAATTTATCAGATTTTACCACAGCTAGCTAACGTTTATTCTGAGCATATCGCTAGCTTTTTAAATTTAATAATTAAATTTGCGTTTTTATGATAGAATCCAAGCAAGAATAAAACTGCAAAAGAAGGAAATCCTGCATCATGTTGAAGAAGATATTTTTATTACTCTCTATGAGCGCAAGTTATAGTGTATTTGCATTACAAGGATATGGCAAAAATGATGGCGGAAACAACTATCCGCTCTATCACGTAACAACACTTGCTGATAACGGCACGGGAAGTTTGCGTGATGCACTAAGCCAAAGTGGTCGCCGTGTTGTATTTGATGTTGATGGAACCATCAGACTTCTAAAACCAATTACTTTGTCTAATATTAATAACCTCACCATTGATGGCACATATAATAAAGCACAGCATGTTAATCTAGCAATTTCAGGCTACGGTATTTATCTGGCAAATTCACACGATATTATCTTACAAAATTTCCGAATCCGTGATGCCGCAAAATATGGGCTATTAATCAGTGACAACTGTTACAACATTGTGGCAGATCATATGTCAATCATAAACTCCAGCCAAAATGATGTTGAGTTTGGCAAAAATATTGATATCAATAATTCCGCTCATGATATAACCGTATCATATTCGATTATTGCTTATGAATCTTCAAATCAAGATGTTTTGGATACCAAATACAAAGGATTACTAATTACCGACAATGCCATGGCACCTGTTAGTAACGTAGCATTACATCATAATTTATTTTATCAAAACTACCAACGCTCGCCTGAGATTTCTTCACCAGGACAATTTGTTATGGTTAATAATATAATTTATGACTGGCGCAGCTATGGTACTCGATTAAGGAACGGTTCTCAAGGAGATTTAATTGAAAATTATTATGAAACCAGACTATTAAATAAACAAAAAGACGCGTTGGTAATAACCAACGATGCAAAACAGTATTTTTTACAGGATAATTGGGGAGTAAATCTAAACTTAATTCCAGCGAATAAACAAGCGAGTAACGTAGTCGGAAAATTACCTACTATAACCACCAGCCCAGCTACCATTTTACTCAGCACACTACCTGCACAAATTGGCGCACTTCCTCATGATATTCAAGATAATACTATCCTAACTGGTTTGAAGCGTTAGACTTTTGTTGCGCAAGCAAAACCTCAGTTTCAATTGCTACCTGAGTAAAGTGAATCCGCTCCAAAGTAGTGGCAAGACTAGATGCAAAATTTGCCAAAAGCTCTTGTTGTTCAGGTAAGAAAAAATTAAAGATGCTATCTGGCACAAAAGCTATAACACCACGGGTTCTGATTTGCGAATTAATCGGAATATAGTAAATTGAGCTCGCTGCAAATGTATTGGTATTAAGCCCAGCGCTTTGTCCACGATCAAAAACCCAATGCGCAATACTCATATCGACACCCTGTTCTAGAGTATTTTCCTGAATGTGCAGCGCCTCATCAGAGTTTGGTATAAGCAGTGCGTATTTCACAGCAAATAACTCTGGTAGAAATGCCTTAACTATCTCAAATACTTGCTCTTCAATCATCGCTTCTGCAAGTCTTTTACTTGACTCATAAAGTAGCTTAGATTTATTTTGAGCTTTGCGCAGTGCACTAACCTGAAAACGTAAATTACCAGTTACAATACTAAATGAGACTCCTACTACCGCCATTACAATAAAGGTAATGATATACTGTAAATCACCAATCGCAAAAGAAAAGCGCGGTGGAATGAAGAAAAAATCAAAAGAAACCGTAGCAATAAGCGCAGCAATAGTAGCAGAAAATTTTCCACGCCCATGATTGACAATGATAATTACTAACAAGTACAACATAATGATATTTTCATTAGCAAGCCAACCACTCACAGGCAGCAAAAGTAAACCTAAGAAACTAAAGACCAAAATATTGCGAATAATCTTGCCAGCAATACTTCGATAGTTCAACATTTGTTGCTGCTCTCGTTGCACCGACAAGATATTTTTATTTTGTACCAACTCGTCACTAACCAAATGCAAATTAATTTCAGGAGCTAGTTCAGTTATCTTATCGACCCATGAAGCGCCAAATAAACGGTAATATAGATTTAAGCGATACTGTGATAAAATCATAGTATTTATATTATGATCTCGCGCAAAGTTAACTACCACTTCAGTCGGATTTGTCCCAGTAAGCGGCTTTGTCTCAGCACCAAGTTGCCTAGCCAGCTCTAAAAGTTCCAGTAACTTCTCTCTATCACGTAACGGACGCTTAAGCAGCCCATCATTATCAACATAAACCACAAACCACTTACTGAAACCCTTATCAAACATAGTCTTACCACTACGGATTATCTTCTCACTCGAATAACCAGGTTCAATAACTACCAGCAAATTTTCATGGCTCGCCCAAACATTATCAATAGCATTATCCGTACGGTATTCTTGAACCTGCTGCTCAACTTTCTGCGCTGTTTTAAGTAAAGACATCTCTCGTAAAGCAGTTAAATTACCTTTACGAAAAAAATTTTCTAGTGCTTTGGCGGCTCGATCTGCAGAATAAATTTTACCATCACGCAAACGTTCAATTAATTCATCCGGAGTTATGTCAATAAGTTTTATTTCATTCGCATTTTCAATTATTGAGTCTGGAACAGTTTCATTAACTTTAACCCCAGTAATTTGACTAACAATATCATTGAGTGATTCAATATGTTGGATATTTAAGGCAGTGTAAACATCAATACCTGCAGATAATAACTCCAAAACATCTTGGTAACGCTTTAGATTGCGTGAACCAGCCACATTGCTATGTGCTAATTCATCTAAAATAACTAATTGTGGATTACGATTTATGATTGTATCAACATCAACTTCATAGAGTTTATGATTATGATGTATAAATTCTTTGAGTGGAACTTGTTCAACGTTGTCAGGTAGTAGGGCTTGGGTTTCTGCACGCTTATGAGTCTCAACATAGCCAATAACTACATCTATGCCATCATTGATTAATTCAGGAATAGTCTTGAGCATGGCATAAGTTTTACCTACCCCAGCTGCAGCACCTAAAAATATCGTTAACTTACCAGCTTTAGGTTTGTTATCATATTTACGCAATAACTCTTCAGGATCAGGACGAACACTCATAAAACTCTCACTACCAATAAAAAATGCAGCTTAAACAGCTACATTTTGATACCAATATTTAACGGATATAATGAAAACTTGGAGGTACATCATCCGGATCATCAAAGGTAACATATTCCCAAGTATCTGGATTGACTAATAATTTACGCAAAAGTTGATTATTGATCGCGTGCCCAGAGCGATAACCTTCAAAAGCACCAATAAATTGATGTCCGATTATATATAAGTCCCCAATAGCATCCAAAATTTTATGACGAACCATTTCATCCGGAAAGCGCAGCCCTCCTTCATTTAAAACAGATTCTTCGTCTAAAACAATAGCATTATTTAAATTACCACCTAAACCCAGACCATTTTTGCGCATATACTCAACTTCGTACATAAAACCAAAGGTTCGTGCACGACTTATCTCATCAATATAAGAATGTTTGGAAAAATCAGCCTCAAAAGTACTGTACTCTTCTTTAAAAACTGGATGCCCGCCAAAATCGGTAATAATTTTAACTTTATAACCAGCAAATGGCACAAATTTAACCCATTTATTAGCCGCTTCATCTTTAACTTCTATTTCTTGCTTAATCTTGATATAGCGTTTTTTTGCACTTTGTTCGGCTATTCCTGCTTGTTCGAGTAGATACAAAAATGAATTAGAAGAACCATCCATAATCGGAGTTTCTTGCGCGGAGAGTTCTACAATAATATTATCAATACCAAAACATGCAAATGCAGACATCAGATGCTCAATAGTTCCAACTCGAACTTTATTCTCATCGACTAATGTCGATGAAAGACGAGTATCATTAATCAATAATGGATCGCAAGGAACGGTTGGATGATTAGGCAAATCGGTACGAATAAAAGTAATTCCCTGATCGGCTTTAGCAGGTTTTAAGGTCAGAGAGACCCGACACCCCGAGTGAAGACCAACGCCAATTGCATTAATTGGCGCTTTGATCGTCCGCTGAAAAATCATGAACGATTTTTCCGGAAAAAGGCAGGTGTCGAAAATACACTCTTATTAAAATTAGCGAATGGATCCTGCTGCTGTGATGCAGCAGCAACCGGAGCCTCAGATTCGTTCTGAGTCGGAGCAAAATCATTTGATGACGCGCCATCTTCACGCATTAACAACGGTGATGTATCAGCCACTCTCAAATCATTTAACCCAGTTGCTATAACAGTCACCCGGATTTCCTCTTCATCCATGTCTTCAATCTCTGCCATGCCAGCCTTAAAATCTGAATCTGGATGAATATGGCGCTGGATAATTCCAATAATTTCGTGATATTCACGCATTTTTAATGAACCTGGTGCCGATGAAATATTAACTAAAACACCACGCGCACCATCTAGAGACAGATCATCTAATAATGGACTGAAAATTGCTTTTTCTGTTGCTTCTTGTGCGCGACTCTGCCCTTTAGCTGCACCAGAACCCATCATAGCCAAGCCACGACCAGACATAACCGTTTTCACATCCGCAAAATCCAAACTAATTAGACCAGGGGTTTTTATAACCTCTGTAATTCCTGAAACTGCACCACGAAGCACATCGTCCGCAGCAGCAAAAGCTTCGCGCATCGAAACATCTTCATCTAATTCAGTCATCAGCTTTTCATTAGGGATAACAATCAATGAATCAACGTATTTGCGCATTTCCTCAATTCCAAGATCCGCAGTCTTGCGGCGCTTTTCACCTTCATATTCAAACGGTCTGGTTACAACGCCAACAGTCAAAATATTCAAGCTTCGTGCGATATCAGCAATCACCGGAGCGGCACCTGTACCAGTTCCGCCACCCATACCTGAGGCAATAAATAACATATCAGTGCCTTTAAGTAGAGCAGCCATTTTCTCACGGTCTTCCATTGCTGCTTTTTTACCGACTTCTGGTTGAGAGCCAGCACCAAGTCCACGGGTAAGGCTATGTCCCAACTGCATAAGGTGATGAGCTCGGTTGCGACTTAATGCTTTTGCATCAGTATTAGCACAGATAAATTCAACGTGCTTAACTCCGCTTTTAACCATATTATCAACAGCATTGCATCCACCACCGCCAACACCAATTACTTTAATTACTTCGCCAATATGAGTAACTACCGCTTCAATATTATAATTACTCTCATTATCTGCCACTTCAAAAAATTGATTCATTATCAACCCTTTACATATTCTTGAAAATATTTTTTATTCTTTTAATTATTGATCCAAACTCAATCCCAGAAGCTGGTTCTGATTGAAAATGCCTATCACTTAATAAATCATTGGCAAAGTACAATGCTCCAACTGCACTAGCATATTTGGGGCTACAAACTATATCAGCAAAATCACCCTCATAATTTGGAATTCCAATATGAACAGGCACATCAAAAAAGCTACTGCTAAATTCCTTCATTCCAGAAATCAACGCAGTTCCACCGGTTATAACAATGCCGGAGTTGATTATATCATATAAATTACTGTTATTCAATTGCGTTTTAACAACACCAAGAATGTCTTTTACCCGCTCATGAATAACATCATTTAATAGTTTCTTAGATAAATTGACATTTTCACCACGATGGTCAATGATGTTAATCATCTCATTACTATTTTTATGTACCAAATTTCCACACGAACCATGAGTAAGCTTTAGATCCTCAGCAAGATTTCTTGATACTCTCATCACGCTAGCGATGTCACGAGTAACATCTTCCCCGCCAAGAGGTATGGAATTCAAGTATCGGATAAATCCATTTTCATAAACCACAATGTCCGTGGTTCCAGCACCAATATCAATTAAGCAACAGCCTAATTCTTTTTCTTCACGATTCAAAACTGCCATGGCAGATAAAATACCAGAAGGTACAATTTTGGCAATATCATAACTGCTATGACTAATTGCCTTACGTAAATTAGACAAAGGAGTTTTACCAGCAATAAACAAATTTAAATTAGCATTAATTGTACTACAACTTAAATCAAGCGGATTGATGGTATAACGATCATCATCAATTAAATATTCCTGAATTTCATAATCAATTATTTCATAGTTAGATGGAATTACAACTTGTTTTGCTTCATTAACCATGTAGCGAATAATTTCTTCGGTAACTGGATGGCTACCCATTTCCTGATGACTGTGAGAGTATATATTACGCACATGGTTTCCAGCTAGATTAACAATCACCGAGCCAGCAGAACAATCAGCACTAATTTGCGCTTCATGTAGAGTCTGCGCAATTCGAGTACCAGCACGCTCAACTTCGCAGATTAGACCGTTACTGATCATAGTTAGATCATTATTGCGCGGATTATTTACAAAATGATAACTACTAAGTCCGATAATATTGACCCTATTACCAAGAGTTCCAACTAAAGAAATAATTTTGGAACTACCAATGTCTAAGCCAAAAATTAATTTACCACTCATTAATCTAACCTTTTTTGATATCTTCTATACTACTTAATTTATTGCTAGCGCGTTCTTATAGCAAAAATTCACGCTGTTTAAATTGGGGTTAAGCGAATAAAGCTTATTCCAGTAAGTATCAAGCAATGCAAGCTTACTAGTAATATCCTCATCGCAAATCGTAACATTTAGATTTTTAGCTGTCACAAATTTGGTAACCCGTGGAGTAGTTAACCATAGCTTAGCAAGTTTATCACCATGTTTGTTTAATATACTCTCAATTTGTAAATAACGTTTTAGCGCATCATCTGATGATTTAACTGGCACATAAAATATTGGTAAATCAAGACTATCATCGGCACCATCAAAAACTACGCCATTCTTAGCAAGCAAGTTATCATCACCAATACGCGCAATGGCTTGGTATTCTTTAAGTGTAACTTCCACAGTATGCGGAAAATGACGTTTAACAATGACATCAGAAACCCAAGGTAATTCTTCAAATTCTGACTTCAGCTCTTTAATATCTAGCGTAAAAAAAGTACCATGCAACTTATTATGTGCAATATACGACAACTGTACTGGAGTAATATGATTAACACTACCCTCAATCACTATCTTGTTAACCGTAAACCAATTTCTGACCACATAATGAGCACCGCAAAAAATAAAAATAACTACGCTCAAAAAGTTGATTAAATAGGCAATACGATTATTAAACTGGGTATTCCCAAAGCTTAAACTAGATAGTTTACTTACCAAGCCCAGCTCCGTCAAGGATCATCAAGCAAAGTTTATCAAAATCAATGCCTACAGCGGCAACCGATTGAGGCACTAAACTATGCCCAGTCATTCCTGGAATCGTATTGATTTCTAAGAAATAAATTTGCCCATCACGATTAATCATAAAGTCTGAGCGCGCAACACCACTGGCACCAACACCATGATAACCGCGCAATGCTAACGCTTCAATTTGAGGCTGAATTGCACCCAAATCGTAATTACACAGATATTTAGTTTCATCACTATAGTATTTATGTTCAAAATCATATTCACCTTGTGGCGCTTCAATCTTTATAATTGGAAAAATTTTACCATCAATAATAGTAATCGTAAATTCATCACCAATTATCATTTCCTCAATCAAAATCTTATTTGATTTTTCAAAGGCATAGTTAATCGCTGGAATCAATTCTTCTGGTTTATAAACTTTACTAAATCCAAGTGTAGAACCATCATCCGCAGGTTTTACAATAACTGGCAGCGGTAAATCTAATTTGAACGTTTCAGAATTATAGTTAGCTTTTTCCACAAATTGTGATTTAGCAACAGGGATACCCAAAGAATTCCAAATCATTTTGGTGCGATACTTATCCATACCTATTGCACTAGCCATTACGCCAGAACCAGTATAAGGAATTTTTAAATATTCCAAAGCTCCTTGCAATTTACCATCTTCACCATTTTTACCATGAATTATAATTAATGCACGATCACAGCCATGCTTTTTTAAATTTTCCAATGGTTCTTCAGCAGGGTCAAAGGCAAAAGCATCAACACCGCTTTTGATAAGTGATGCCAAAATAGCTTTGCCGCTCATAAAAGATACTTCACGCTCAGTCGTATTGCCACCCATCAAAACGGCAACTTTTCCATATTTATTTTTATTTGACATACTTAATCTCCAAATGATTTTTATAAACTCATGTTACGTACTTGTCATTTCCTGCTAAACTTTGTCATTCCTGCGCAGGCAGGAATCCATGCACTCTAAATCTCTGTTATATCCAATTCTTGGATCCCCGCATGCGCGAGGATGACATGCGTTAGATAGAAGCGTACTAATATCAGCTATAAAGTACTTAACATTGCTGGTAATTTACCAATACTTCCTGCACCCATCGTCACAACTAAATCATCATTTTGTAGCACAATATTTAATTTAGCTTTAGCATCCTCAATATCTTCAGCAAAAATAGCATTCTCATTACCCTGTAATCGAATCGCACGTACTAATGATCTACCATCAGCCAGCGCAATTGGCTTTTCACCTGCTGGATAAACTTCAGTTATAATCAGCTGATCAACACCTGTTAACACTGAAACAAAATCATCAAATAAATCGCGTGTCCGTGTATAACGATGTGGCTGGAAAATAACTACCAAGCGCTTATCAGGATATGCACCACGTAGCGCGCTGATAGTTGCTTTAACTTCAACCGGATGATGCCCATAATCGTCAACTAACAATGCTCTTTTACCATCTTTAATAATATTTGGGTAGTGTTGACAGCGACGTCCAACACCATGAAAATTAGCTAACCCTCTAGCAATATCCTCAATTTTACCGTCACACTCCAATGCCAGGGCAATTACAGCTAAAGAATTCAATACATTATGCATACCTGGCATATTCACGCGAATTGGATAACTCAGTTGTAACCATTTTACATGAAGCGTGTACTCCATTGCACTACCAGACGCTTTTATATCACTCGCATAAATATCAAATTTATCACTCAAGCCATAGGTTGTTAACGGGCGATTGATTGAAGGAATAATTTCCTGAATCCGACGATCTTCCCCACAAACAATGGCACGTCCATAAAATGGTAGCAAACGTAAGAAATCAATAAATGCTTGCTTTAACTTGTTCTCATCATGATCGTAAGTATCCATATGATCTAAATCAATATTAGTCACAACCGAAATCATTGGATTTAAAAATAAAAACGAAGCATCAGATTCATCAGCTTCAGCAACCAAATAATCACCAGAACCAAGTTTAGCATTCGAACCAGTAGTAGCTAATTTACCACCAATAATGAAGGTTGGATCTAGTGCGCACTCTTTTAGAACCTCAGCTGCCATACTGGTAGTAGTCGTTTTACCGTGAGTACCAGCAATAGCAATACCGTATTTAAAACGCATTAATTCTGCTAGCATCCGTGCACGTGGCACTATTGGAATTCGATGCTCTAATCCGTAACCGATCTCAGGGTTAGATTTGTCAATTGCAGTAGAAGTCACAATCACATCAGCATTACCGACGTTGCTTGCTGCATGCCCAATAAATACTTTAATCCCAACTTGCTCAAGTCGATCAGTATTATAACTTTGTCCAGCATCAGAGCCCGAAACTTCATAACCTAGATTAAATAAGACCTCTGCAATGCCAGACATTCCAACGCCACCGATACCAATAAAATGGATTCGCTTTACTTTATGTTTCATCTTTGCTCACGTTCATAATTTTTTTGTATATTTTTTACAATAACAATACATTTATGTCTAAATTGAAAATCATATCGCCAAACTATTGTTCAGCAACATCTACTCCTGCTGGAATCTTAAACTGAAAGTCACTATCTGGAATTTTAATTCCGGTTTGTAAATTTGAAAATTTCAAATTGGTTTTATTGCCAAAATTATCGGTAAATTTCATTGATTTTAGCTGATTTTGCGAATTAAACCCCATCATAACAATTTGAAAGCCATTATTATCATTTGCCGCCTTAGGCTCAATTTGAATCCAATTCAAACTATCTCCCTGAGTTGGTAATTCGCTTACTTTGTACAATGAACGAATATTATTTGCACCAGCTAAAACCGCAGCTGGCGATTTATCAATTGATTTACCCAATGCCTTTACAGTAACTTGTTGCAATGGCTGATCATAAATGTATATTTTTTGTGCATCACTCACAATTAGTTGCTGATCTTGAGTATATTCCCAGCGAAACTTATTTGGTCTAGCAATTTCCATCGTCCCTGTAGTAGTTCGCGATTTTTTACCACTAATTACAGTCTGGCTAAAATCAGCTTTCATGGTTTTAGCCTGAGCCAAAAAACCGTCCAAAGTGCTATTAGCATCGGCAAACACTGCCACACTAGTAAATCCTAATACTAAACACAATACTTTCTTCATGCATTATCACCTATAAATTCACTTTTTGGTTGACGACTCAATAATTGGCTAACTTCCTGCAAAATATTAGCTTCTTGGTAAATAATTCGATAGACACATGCAACTATCGGCATATCAATTTCTAGCGCTTGCGCTTTAAGATAGATCTCACGAGCAGTGGAAACCCCCTCTGCCACGTGACCAAGACTAGTAACAATATCATCAATAGACTTACCCAGTGCCAGCTCTTGACCAACCTTGCGATTACGTGATAAATCACCAGTACAGGTTAAAATTAAATCACCAATACCTGTTAACCCATAGATTGTTTCACGCCTACCACCCAATGCCAACACCAAAGAAGCCAATTCATTTAAACTACGGGTAATCAATGCAGCTCGTGCATTATAACCTAATGATAAGCCATCCGCGATTCCAACTGCAATCGCTAGTACATTTTTAACCGCAGAACCAACTTCGCTACCAATAACATCATCATGAGCATAAATACGAAAATTAGGAATATTTTGTAGTCTATTCATCCAAGATACAGCAAACTCAAGCTCTGGTGCAGCTAATGTAATCGCAGTAGGCAATCCAAATGCAACCTCTTTAGCAAAAGAGGGACCAATTAACAAACCATAACGATTAAAATCAACTAACTCTTGTGCCACTATTTGATGTGGCAATAAACCAGTATTAGCTTCAAAACCTTTACTTACCAAAAAGATATCCGGTACACATCCTGACGATTGTTTTAGTCGTTGTAATATTTCTCGCACTGCATTTAGAGGTGTTGCAATTATCAGTAAATCAGTTTCACAACATTCATTGAAATGAATAGGAAAACTAATATTGGCAGGAAAAATTATTTCTGCCGGAAGATAGAATGGGTTATTACGATGCAACTGAAAATAATCAACTTGCTCCAGTTTATGCGACCATAGCAAAACACTATCTGCTACATGACTCATCGCAATAGCAAGAGCTGAGCCCCATGACCCAGCTCCTAAAACAGCAATCTGCATTCAATTAACAACTAAAATTAATTAACTGATGCTGTACTTGGCGTACTTAGTTGTGCTTGCTTTTGTTGGTATAAGTAAGCAAAATTAATTGGAGCCAAAATAACTGGTAAAAAACCTGCTTTATTAGTTAAGTCTGTCACTGTTTCGCGTAAATACGGAAATAACATATTTGGACACTCGATGTTTTGAATCAAATCAATTTGATCTTCAGGAATATTGCGTAATTGGAAAATACCAGTTTGATCAACTTCGATCAAAAACATTTGTTGCTCACCGATTTTAGCATTAACTACACCATGCAATACGGTTTGGTAAACACCATCTTCAATTTTCTCAGTATTAAAACTAATGTTTAATTCAATATTAGGCTGTTCACGGTTAAGAAAAATTTGTGGAGCATTAGGAACTTCCAAAGATACGTCTTTTACATAAATTTTATCTAAACTAAATACCGGTTGATTAGCTTGTTCGGTCATAATAACATTCACTTTCAAAAATTAAAATTAACAAAAAATATTTAACGTAAACACTCACCCATAACTGCCACAATATGTTGTAAGAGTAAGGAACAAGGCGACATAGTGTACAGGAGAAGTCTTGTGACGAAGCTATTACTGGCATAGAGTGAGCAGTTATCTTTTAACTATTTAATAACTTATCCAACTCACCACTGCGATTTAACTTTGCCAAATCATCAAAACCACCGACATGAGTATCACCAATAAAAATTTGTGGGACAGTCATACGACCAGTAATTTCAATCATTTTATCACGCTCTTCAGGTAATAAATCAATCCGAATTTCTTCGATTTCGGCTACACCTTTTTGCTTCAATAAATTCTTAGCCATAACACAATACGGACAAGTTTCTTTTGAGTAAACGATTACACGTGCCATTATAGAATCCTTCCCCTAAAAATGCCATGCTCCAGCTAGAGTTAAGCTAGTATCTGACCAACCACCGATAGTATTGCCTCCACTAGTAATGTTGATCGGCATAATTCCACCATAATTCATCATTTCAACATGCATATCCCAATGGCGGGTAATCATATATTCAAGCCCAATTCCACCAGCAACAGTAAAACCACTACCAGAAGGAAGACCTCCCGTAGCACAGGCAACACTGGTACAATATTGACCAAATTGAGCACTTGCATACGCCATACCCAATTTACCAAACACAGCAAAATTACTATCTTCAATCGGTAAACGACCAACAGCCAATAAATCAACTAACTGAGCATTCAGGTTATAATTACTTGATCCGCCTAAATTGCCAATCCCTGCTCCTGTGATATTGGAAGAGTTAAACATATATTGATACCCTCCCTCAACCCCCCAATGTTGATCAAACATATATCCGCCAAAAGCACCAAGCTGTGCACCTGGCGCAGTACCCGACACAACCAGCCCAGTTGAACTAATCTGAGTGTTTAATGTTGAATTATTGTAAATGAAGTTTTGAAACGCTACTCCACCATCAACTCCGACATAAAACCCATCACCAAGTGCATAGGCACAACCAATACTGCATCCCATAAGGATCAAAAATTTGCGCATCTAACAGTTCCATCTAGAAGAGATTGTCCAATTTTATAAAAACAATAAAATTTGCTTTAGTTTTGTGTAGCTGAGTTTTGAACTCAAACTAAATTTTTAAATAAAATCGAATAGGATATAATAATGTACGTTATTTTAACATAAATTATTGAAAGCAAAATTATGATTTACAGCATGACTGGCTATGCAGCAAACCAGGTTCAAATAAATTCGGCAACCATCCAATTAGAAATTAAATCAGTTAATCACCGTTTTTTGGATATTACGATTAAATCGGCAGAAGAATTTAAGCCTCTGGAAAATCAATTACGGACGTTGATTGCGCAATACATCAATCGAGGTAAAATTGATATTAAATTATTTTTAAAAGATAATCAAAGTCAAAACAATACCCTAGAGTTAAATCATACCTTATTGCAAAAATATCTAAGCTTAATCACGCAAATTGAGGAATATGGAATAAATCAAGCTCCATTAACTGCCCCACAAATACTTGCTATACCTGGAATTCTGTCACAAGCACAATTTGCGGCTGATGAAATTCAGGAACCTTTGTTAGCCGAGTTTGCGGCACTCTTAACTAAATTCGTTCAAACACAATCAATTGAGGGTGATAAATTACAACAATTACTTGACTCAAGATTAAAACAAATTACTGAAATAGTCGTACAAATCAAACCATTGCTTGGAAAAGTAACATCTGAATACCAAATGAAATTAAAACAACGATTAGCAGAGTTTATACATGAAAGTGAAATCAATGACGCCAGATTACAGCAAGAATTTGCTTTTTTCTGTCAAAAAATGGATGTCAGTGAAGAGATTGACCGCTTACAGGCGCACGTGAACGAATTCAATGCGTTACTAAATAAAGGTGGACAAATAGGTAAACGCTTAGATTTTATCTGTCAAGAAATGCACCGCGAAGCCAACACTTTTGGTTCCAAGTCAGTCGCTATTGAAACCACACAAAAGGCAGTTGACCTTAAGGTATTAATTGAGCAAATTCGCGAGCAAGTTCAAAACATCATGTAAGCCATTCGTTCAGCTTATCTTCCAATTCTGGTACACCAGTCTTTTTTAACGAAGAGAAAAGCTGAACACTTAAATTAACAAATCCATATTCAGCAATCGCTTTTTGTACTGAGCGCAACGTATTGGTACGCTCTTGGTTGCTTAATTTATCTGCTTTAGAAAGCACTACATGCAAAGGTTTACCACTATGTGAGAAGAACTCAATCATTTGCAAATCTAGATCTTTTAGTGGGTGACGCGCATCCATGATCAAGACAAGACCGACAATCTCAGCGCGAAATTGTAAATAATCCCCTAAGAGATGCACCCAATGATCGCGAATTTTCTCTGGAACTTTAGCGTAACCATAGCCAGGTAAATCGACTAAATATACGCCATCACTAATTTCAAAATAGTTAATATGCTGCGTTCTTCCTGGAGTTTTTGAGGTATATGCCAAGCGATTTTGATTGGTGAGCGTATTAAGCAGGCTGGACTTACCTGCGTTAGAACGCCCAACAATTGCAACCTCGTGGTTTACTTGCGGTAAACTTTTTAAGTCGTTTACCGTCGTATAAAACTTAGCTTGTTTGTAATTATATGTCATATTACCATGAACTCAAAGATGTCACAATACTCAAGCCACTTACACCCGAAGAAAGTGCAGCCTGACCAACTTGTGTACACGCTCCTCCTCCTGCTAGATTGCTACAGCCATAGATCATACCACTAGAATTAGTTACATATAATGTTTGCCCAGTATTATCATAGACCATTGCTGTAACTGAAGTTCCGCTTGGTAAAGTCCAATTTGTCTTTGCCGTTGCAGAATTACCACCATTTGCAGTCATCACATAAAAATTATTATTAGCATCCACAATATATAAGTTCAAAGAATTATCTGCAACAATTTTGCTAATTGAAGTTGCAACTGGCGTAGTTGCATTTATATAAACAGGCAACCATGAGTTAGTTGCCGTACCCACAGTGCCAGACTCTACCCATAATCCATTGTTTGCACCAGCTACAACTCCCGTCAATGCAGTTTGTCCACCATTCGCGGTTCCCAAATTACTATAAGCTAAAACATTTAACAGACTAGCTCCAGGTACTGGCGTACCTTCGGCAACACAGCTTGTAGTACTACTGCCAGTTGGGTTTAAGCAAACAAAAACTGAAGGAGTATTATTCTGCCCAATAAATATTCTAGTACCATTCATCGCGCTAACATTAGTTGCTACATTCGTTAAACCGCTAGCATAGGTCTGCCAATTGAATGCAAATTGCTGAATTCCAGCATTATAGACTGACGTAGCCAGTGATCCAGTTGGAACTGCGTAAATAGTTTGACCATTAATCAATAAGTTACTTGCCCCTTTGATTGAGGTTGATTTGTTAGTAGCATTGAGCACATAATTTCCATTGCCTGACAAATAAATTCCATTATTACCTGCTAAATATAAAAATCCATAATAAGTATCATTTGTATAAGCATTAACTACATTTTCAGACTCACCATGATAATTAGCAGATGATGAGAAGCCATTGTTGACATTGTAGGACTCAACCCAACCAGTACTAGTAGAAATAAGCAGCGATGGAAGCTCAAATACGGTAAGAGAGGCGCTTGCAGTGGTAGAACCACCACCAAATAAAGTATCATTAATTGAGTAATTAGCAGTCAAGCCAACTGGAGGTTTTTGCCCAATAGCAGCAGATTCCCCCTGTAACCATAAATAAAAAGTACAACTTTCACCTGGCGAAATTGAACTACCTAAACAATTATTAGGATCAAAATTAGATCCCTGTGAGCTAGGATAGCCAACATTTGCTGGTCCCGATAGACTAAGAGTCAAATTATTAATCGGGAAATTAGTATTAGTAATCCAATTTTGACCACCGCTATTATTTTGTATCGTTACACCCATACAATATGGTGCGTTGGTAGTACCATCTGCGCAATTACCTGTTTGAGTACTAAAGGTAATATTATTTTGAACACCACAAGCAACAATTGCTAATGGAACAAGTAATAAGCATTTATTTTTCATGTTATACTCTATCAATATTAATACGAAGTTAGCTGAGATGCTGTTTGTAACGTTAAAACCGCTCCACCACCAATTCCACTAATTGCTACCCATGGCGTAGCTGGCAGGATTCCTAAATAGTTTGATGCCGTATATGCTAAATAACTTTGCCCCGTGAAATCACTACTTGATAACGCTAGCCCCGAAACAAAGAGCCCTTGTGCAGCATCAGTAGTAATCTGGCTAACACCACCAGAAACAATTGCACCAGCAGAACTCACCAATGGAGTAAATGTAGAGCCATTACTTTCAGAATAAATAGAGCTATTAATACTTTCAACTTGAGAAATACCTGCATACCAAGTGGTTATTCCTGTAGAATTATTTACAAATTGCGCTATTGATTGAATATCATTATCAATTAAACCAGATGCTATGGGAATCCATCCACCACCACTATACTGATAAACATTTTTAAGCGTTGCAATGGTCAGCGTGTTTGTTGCTACCATTTGGTTAATTGACTCTGGAGCTTGCGCAAATGGAATGCTGCTACAAGAATTTGCTGAAATTGACGCCAAATTACATGAATAGACATCACTTCCTGAAGAAATCAGCAAGCTACTACCAGAAAAAACCTGCATAGACTTTGGTGGATGGTCTACAGCTACAGGAATACTCCCCATTGAATTAACGGCTAAATTTGGTGTAACCTGAGAAACCTGTCCGGCATTATTTACTACATATAAATTAGCGCTATTATCGGTGGTCAGGGCAGCTACCGGTGACTGACCGACAGATGGCAAACCACTAATTGCAGTCCAAGAGCTACCCGTTGAACCATTATACTTATAAACATTCCCCAAAATATCACCACTGTATACCATGCCATATGGATCTCGGGCTAACGAGGTCACGCCATATTGCTCCGGAGAGTTTGCGGATATAACTGAATTGGCAGTTGGAGAAGTTGTGCCGGCATTTGTAATCGCTATATTTGAGCTAAATATCCCACCTAGATATAAATTTGCACGCTGATTAACATTAGTTGCCACTGAATAATTAGTATTACCATTAGTGTAATTCAGTACTAAGGATATTGGATAAACCCCAATTGGCATTGATTCACCACTTAACTGCAGATAAAACGTACAGCTTCCTCCATTGGCATTAAGCGTTTGTACGTTTGCACCCTGAGTAGTAACACAATTCTTCGGATCAAATAAGTTAAGATTAAACAATTGTTGCTGCGTATTAGCAAAGCTAGATTGAGGTATACCAGCTGCATTAAAATCAACCATACTCGTAGCACTAGTTATTCCAGCACCATTTGCTAGGCTTGGAAATGAAACATAGAGACCACTTTGATAAACTTGAATATTATTCGCATTTTGACCGCTATTGTTATTAGTAATAGTTACAGCTGCACAATAAGGAGATGTTCCAGGTAGCGTGCCATTCATTGGAAATGCAGCTGAATACAAAGTCGCCTGACTTTCGTAACCAGGATAAGCACTAGTAACACATTGCCCCTGATTAACAGTTAAAGTTACATTATTTGGAGTCTGTGCACAGCCCATGAGTATTGCACTAAATAATCCCGAATAGGTCGTTAGTTTGATAATTTTCATAATTGAAAGAAGTCCTGCAATAGATAATTAAAATGCTGCATTTTTAGGTGTACGAGGGAATGGAATTATATCGCGTACATTTTGTACACCTGTGATATAACTAACAGCGCGCTCCAGTCCAAGACCAAAACCAGCATGTGGCGCGCTACCAAAACGACGTAAATCCAGATACCAGGCCAAAGCTTCAGGTTCAATGCCCATTTCCATCATCCGAGCGTGTAAAATGTCATAGCGTTCTTCACGCTGTGCACCACCAATAATTTCCCCAACACCTGGCGCTAAAATATCCATCGCGGCAACCGTTTTACCATCCTCATTTTGGCGCATATAGAAAGCTTTAATATCTTTTGGATAATTAGTTACAATGGTTGGTTTTCCAACAAGCTCTTCACACAAGTAGCGTTCATGCTCTGAAGCCATATCCACACCCCAATATAGAGGATTTTCAAATTGCTTACCAGAATTTTCTAAGCGCTTAATTGCATCGGTATAAGTAATCATTTCGAAATCATCATTTACCATTTGCTCCAGTCTAGTAACCACACTTTGATCGATAAACTGTGCAAAAAATCCCATATCATCACTATTTTTGTTTAATACCGTTTTAAAAACATGTTTTAACATTCCTTGCGCTAACGCTGCATTATCCATTAGATTAGCAAAGGCTATTTCAGGTTCAACCATCCAAAACTCTGCCAAATGGCGAGTCGTATTCGAGTTTTCGGCACGGAAAGTTGGTCCAAAAGTATATACTTTAGATAACCCCATGCAATAAGTCTCGACATTCAATTGACCTGATACCGTCAAATATGATTCACGACCAAAGAAATCTTGTTTAAAATCAACCTTACCTTTATCATCACGTGGTGGGTTCGCTAGATCTAAAGTCGTCACTTTAAATAATTCACCTGCGCCCTCACAATCCGAAGCGGTAATTAATGGCGTATGCACCCAGTAAAAACCATTGGTTTGTAAATAATCATGAATTGCCATTGATACGGTATTTCTAATTCGCATCACTGAAGAGATTAGATTGGTTCTAATCCGAAGATGGGCATGTTCACGCAGATACTCAACGGTATGGCGCTTTGGTGATACTGGATAAGTATCAGGGCTTTCGACAAAACCAGTCACTTCAACTTTGCTTGCCTGAATCTCAAATTTCTGTCCGCCACCTTGTGACGCAACTAATGTTCCATGAGCAATAATCGCACAATCTTTAGTTAAATTCAAAATTTCTGATTCATAATTAGCAAGTTTTGATTCAATCACTAACTGTACTGTTTCAAAACAAGAACCATCTGATAGGGTAACAAATGATAATCCAGCCTTTGAATCACGGCGAGATCTCACCCACCCACGAACACAAACTTCACTGCCAACCAGAACTTCTTCACTCATCAATTGTTTAACTGAATAAACTGTCATTTTTGCCTCTTAATTAATTTATTTTAATTTCGTAAATCTTTACCATATATGTTGTTAAATTTGACATAAAATCTGCCAAATGTTTATTGATTTAATGGATTTTTACCATAATAATAGAATAATCTACCACATTACAATAGGCTGTTTTAATTTGTATTATTAAACATAAACTATAGCAAATCATTTGCCTAACAGATAATAATGCGTTTATTATACCTTAGAACATAGCTATACAGCCATGATTATTTAAATTACGCAAAGCTATTTTCTTGAATCAAAGTGCAAAGCCCTGCATTGATAAATTACTACTGCAGGGCTTTAAATCTAAGTTAGTCACTGACTACTCAGTGACTATCACTTGCTATAACGGCTAGTCAATAACGTTACCGCTGGTAATTCTTTACCTTCTAAAAACTCTAATAACGCACCACCAGCAGTAGATACATAGCTAATTTTATCAAAAATATCAAATTTGTTAATCGCAGCAATTGTGTCCCCTCCACCTGCCAGACTAAATCCTTTTGAATCGGCAATTGCTTGCGCTACAACTTTAGTTCCATTTGCAAATTGATCAAATTCAAAAACCCCAACTGGACCATTCCAGATGATTGTTCCAGCATTTTTTAAAATATTCGCTAATTCATCTGCAAATTTTGGACCGATATCTAAAATCATTTCATTATCTGCAACATTAGCTACAGATTTTTCTGTTGCTTTAGCATTAGCACTAAACTCTGTGGCAACAACAACATCTTGAGGCAATGGAACCTTAGCACCACGCGCTTCCATTTTATCCATCACTTTTTTAGCTTCAGCGACTAAATCTGCTTCTGCCAAAGACGCTCCAATTTTGGCACCTTTTGCCAGCATAAAAGTATTTAAGATACCACCACCGACAATCAAAACATCTACTTTGTCTGCAAGATTATCCAAAATAGTTAATTTAGTTGAAACTTTAGATCCCGCAACCACTGCTACTACAGGCTTAGTTGGAGTAGCCACAGCTTTTGCCAATGAATCTAATTCTTTAGACATTAATAAACCAGCACAAACTTCTTTAGCATTATTACCTACTGCATTAGTTGAAGCTTCTGCGCGGTGAGCGGTAGCAAAGGCATCATAACAAAAAATATCGCATAAAACAGCATATTGTTTGCCTAACTCATCAACATTTTTCTTTTCGCCTTTATTACAGCGTACATTTTCAAGCATCACAACCCTGCTCGCCGAAAAATTAACACCATTATCTTGCCAATCAGAAATCACTGGCACATTAACGCCCAATAATTTAGCCAAATCATCAGCAACAGGTTTTACCATATCTGCAGGCGCAACTTCACCTTCAGTTGGTCGTCCTAAATGAGTTGCAACAATAACATTCGCACCATTGTCTAATGCATATTTAATAGTAGTCAATCCTGCGCGGATTCGTGTATCATCACTAACTTTACCATCTTTAAGTGGCACATTCATATCTGTACGAATAAATACAGTTTTTCCATTTAATTGTAGATCAGTTATTTTTTTGAATTGCATATTCTCTCACCTTTATTTAAATAAACTAAAAACAGACTAGATTATGACGTGATAAAATGGCGCCACTTGCAGATAAAATTTTTGAATAGCCTATATTTTACTCCATTGGCTTGCTTTTAGCAATAACCATATTTTCTTTGGGATAATTTATTCTTTACTATACAAAATAAACAATATCTTCAGAAGGTCATATATGCAAAAAATAGTTATAGCGTCTGCCAACTTAGGTAAGATTAAAGAATTCCAACAAATATTTGCTCAGTATAACATTGAAGTTATTCCACAAGCAGATCTGGGAGTTCCAGAAATTGAAGAACCATTTACCACATTTATTGAAAACTCACTCCACAAAGCGCGTCATTGCGCCCGTGTTACGGGACTTCCTGCGCTTGCTGATGATTCTGGTTTATGTGTCACAGTACTTGGTGGTGCTCCTGGAATATATTCTGCACGCTATGCTGGAGAACCAAAATCAGATCAAGCTAATATTGATAAACTACTTTACGAGCTGCGTGACACCCAAAATCGAGAGGCTTATTTTTATTGCTCATTAGTATTTGTCAGAGGTAGTGAAGATCCACAGCCAATTATTGCCGAAGGAATTTTTCCAGGAAGTATTGCGGAGCATCCAAAAGGTCATAATGGACACGGTTACGATCCAATATTTTATGTCACAGAATATAGTGCAACCGCAGCAGAGTTAGAACCAGAAGTAAAAAATAAAATTAGTCATCGTGGTAAAGCACTAAATGAGCTACGTAATAAACTAATTAACGCCAAAATTATTTAATTTAACAAGGAGCAGAATATGCAACATGATATGTCATTTCAAGTATTGGTAGATGAAGTACGCCCACTTATCAAAGAACTAACTGTTTTACAAGTAAAACAGAAATTTGATAACGGCGAAAAATTTGTTTTTATTGATGTGCGCGAAGATCATGAATGGGTTGTATCGCACATTCCAAAGGCAATTCATATTGGCAGAGGAATTTTAGAACGAGATATTGCGGCTAATATTAGTGATAAAAACAGTGAGATAATTCTTTACTGTGGTGGTGGCTTTCGCTCTGCGCTATCCGCATATAACTTGCAAAAAATGGGTTATAGCAATGTTGCATCAATGGATGGTGGAATTCGCGAATGGAAAGAGCTAGGTTTTCCTCTCAACAAATAAAAAATGCCCATATCGGGCATTTTTTATTATTCTTCTGCAAAATGTTTTTGCATTTTTTCTCGGCGCTCTTGTGCCTCGATACTCAAACTCGCAGTAGGACGAGCGATTAAACGCTTGAGCCCAATAGGTTCGCCTGTATCTTCACAAAACCCATAATCACCATTTTCAATAGACTCTAATGCGGAACGAATTTTTTGTAATAATTTACGTTCACGATCGCGTGTGCGTAACTCTAAAGCATACTCTTCTTCAATCGTTGCACGATCAGAAGGGTCTGCAATATAGTTAGTATCCTGCTCTTGAAACGCCTGCGTTGTCTTTTTGGCATTATCAACCATTTCAGATTCTAATGATAATAGTCTGATTTTAAAAAATGCTAACTGAACATCATTCATGTAATCATCTTCAGGCATATTTAAAATATCAGCATCAGTCATTAATTCAGGATTCAATAATTTAGGCATAAACACCTCATGCAAAACATTAGTCCATCATCTCCGTGACAGCTAACTTATTAAAATGTATGTTCACCAACAACTAGTAATGTTAGCTGGGAAGACCAAACTTCTTTTTCTTAAAGGTGCATATTATAGCGGGTATTTTATAAATTAACAATAGTTTCTTCTAAAAATGCATATTTATCTTGATTTTATTATCTCAAACAAAGCAAGAAGTTAATATTAGCAACCGCTGTACAACCGACAATTATTTTAAAATTTATTTGACATGGCGAGGTCACTTGGCTATAATACCGTTCTCTAAGCGAAAAGCTTTGCGGCGTGGAGAGATGGCCGAGAGGTCGAAGGCACTCCCCTGCTAAGGGAGCATACGCCCAAAAGCGTATCGAGGGTT